>Ga0164310_10000324_pt1 | contig 24960 bp, 20 predicted proteins | sample GuaBasSedimGuay1_FD_121795 | JGI IMG/M metagenome (GOLD analysis project Ga0164310, IMG submission 121795) | Subseafloor sediment microbial communities from Guaymas Basin, Gulf of California, Mexico - Guay1, Core 4569-9, 0-3 cm | ecosystem: Environmental > Aquatic > Marine > Hydrothermal vents... | reverse complement strand
TTCCTTCTCTCTTTTTCTTTTTTTACAAAAAACATTTAGTCAGTAAATTCGTTTTTAAATTGAATGTCAATGCCGTCCTCATCGAAAAGTTTTCACAATGTAGCTTTGCAGGAAAATAAAAAACATTTTTTCGAAACTTTCAATGAAGAATACATTGACCTCCGAAACCTTGTGCTAGAATCTTTGCCTTCTACAATGGAGATAAATGACCGCCTGGATTATTTCCATGAAATAATTTTTGCATTGTTTTTACTTGTAATTATGAGCGAAAAAAAATTTCTGAAATCAAATGCAAAGAATCAAAACAAAACCGGTGCTTTTTGGAACAGAAACTCTTCAACAGACAACTTCTTCGAAAATTTGCAAAGAAGTCTAAAAACATTCTTGGAGAAAAAATTAAACATTAAAACAGCACAGAGAGAGAGAAAAAGTTCTTTTCTCTTAAATTGTTTCCCAAAAATACTCTCATATACAAAAGGCGGCGTTAATTTTTCTTCTGAAATAACTTCTTCAGTAATAAATTTAGTTGAAAAATACTCGAGAGAACAGTCGCTTGAAACAATTCGTTTGTTGTTCAGTTTGATTTTTGAACAAGACTTAATGCTGCTGGAAAATGTGGACGCAACAACAAAGATTGATGCTTTACTTAACAAACGCCGGCATTTTGGTGCCTATTACACTCCAAAAGCAATAGCTGATTTCATGAGCGAAAAAGCACTTCTAATGTTTTTGACTTCCCGACTAAAGAAAAGATTAGAGTCATTTGAAGATCTTTTAACAGCGCCTAACGAGGAAAAAGTTCATGCCCTTTCGTTACTTCAAGAAGTAAAAATACTTGATCCATCTGTTGGAGCAGGAGCGTTTCTTCTTAGCAGTGCAGAAATATTGTTTAGCTGGCAAAGCAAGCTGCAAATGGCCATACAACGAGGTAAGCAAACCATTTCTAAAACTATTATTAAAACATCCATCATCCAAAATAACCTTTATGGAGTTGATCTCCTAGAAGAAGCAGTAAATCTAACAAAATTGCAATTTTTCCTCTGGTTATTAGAAGAAGATGATAATAAAACATATGATAACTCGAGTCATGAGCTTATCGAAAAAGGAATGACTGTACAAACTAACCTTTATGTGGGGAATAGTTTGATCGGTGTACATAAGCTTTCAACTATGCCCTCTAAAAAAGAGCTCGAGGATTTTCATTATAGGGATTTACTGAAGCAGTTCAAAAAAATGCCCTTTCTGAGAAGGGAATATGACACATTAAAACCATTTCACTGGTACATCCACTGGCCGGAAATTATGCAAAACAACGGTTTTGATATTATTCTTGGTAATCCTCCTTATCTTGAGTGTAAAAAAATGCGCAATAATATCGAAAAACACTTGTACAAACAACTCTTCAGAACAGCATACAAACTCTATGACTTGTCCGTTTTATTCATTGAGCGAGGTTTGCAATTGCTCAAACCAAATGGAATTCTGGTATATTTGATCACCAACAAATTTCTATCAACCGATTTTGGACTACGAACAAGAGAAATGCTCCTAGAGAAAACAAACATTCGGTTATTAGTGGATATCTCTTATCTCCCAATCTTTCAGAAAACGGCAAGTTATCCAATCGTCATCGGGGTGCAAAAGCGAACCGCTAATAAAGAAGAACAAAAAGAAAACATCGCGGTTTATCCAAAAATAACCAAGTTAGAAGCATTGATAAATGAGGCGGTAGAAGTTTTGAGCGTAGCACAAGAAGACTTTGTAAAATTTCCAAATAAACAATTTATCCTCTCTGAGGATTTTGCTCATGTCAAAAAATTGTTCCAAAAAGAAAAGCCTAACTTTTTAGGAGAGAAATTCCAAATACATTACCGTTTATTGGGATTTATTAATTGGCAGAAAAATCTCTCTAGGTTAGCCCCACAAAAAACTTCTCCCAAGGATTTATACTTCATAGGGACAGCAAATATCTCGCCTTTTGCTGTCAACCCAAAGAAAGAGCTTACGCTTGCCAAACAACGATTCAAAAATTATTTTCTAAAACATTCGCCTGAAATTGAAAAAGCATGGAAAATTTTCACGGAACCAAAAATATTGATTAAAGAAGTTGCTCACAAATTAATTGCGGCATATGACCCTGGAATTTTTGCAAGTTTAACCGGTGTTTATTTGTTACTACCAGAAGAAAAAAGCGATTGTAAATATTTCGTGGCATTGCTGAATTCGAAAGTTATGAATTTCATTTACAGCATATTATTTAGTAATATCCATCTAGCAGGAGGGTTTCTACGGTATAATGGCAGTTATTTAAAACAATTGCCAATTAAAGCAGAAGTAAAAGAATCAACAAAGCAGCTTCTGCAGTTATTAGCAGATTATCAAATTCTCGTAAAACAAATAGAATATACCTATCAGTCTCAGCAGGCAATCACACTTAAAAAACAATTGCCAGTTTATCAGAAATTAATCGATTATTTGGCCTATCAACAATATTTTGAAGTAAAAACACTACCACAATATGAGGATGAATTAAACAATTTGCTCTTGCCATTAAAGCTGGAAGATAGTGAAATAAAGCAACTATTAGAGAAAAAGGATAGTCAAGATGACAAATTGCCCGAAAAGGTCAAAGTAATAAATACTTCTTTTCAAAATTTACTTGAAGCAAAAATAATCGATAGTATAGAAAAAGAAGTGAGGAAAGAACCTCTCTTACTGAAGATTCTCACTAATTACTGATCATCTTCTTCGAGCGCCAATTTTAATGCTGCTTTTGCATGAATGGCTGTCGTATCAAAGACCGGTACAGAACAATCCTCTTGTTTTATGAGAAGAGGGATTTCTGTACAGCCAAGAATAATGCCTTTGGCTCCATTCTCGATGAGCTTGTTGATGATTTCAAGATACTTCTCTTTCGATTCTTGTTTCAATTCATGACGCGCTAACTCTTTCCAAATGACATTGTTAATTAGCTCTTGATCTTCTGGAGAAGGAACGAAAATTTCAATGGAATACTTTGCAAGCGTTTCAGGATAGAATTTACCTTGCATAGTGAACCGAGTGCCCAACAAGCCCACTTTTGAAATACCTTTCGCAACAATAGCTTCTGCTGTTGCATCCATAATGCTCGGAAAAGGGAAAGGAACATGCTTTATTATCTCAGAATGGACCTTATGGGGAGTGTTGGTAGCCATAATAATAATTTCTGCTCCGGCGAGGATCAAATTTTGCGCAGATTCGATTAGGATTTCAGCCACTTGATCCCATTTGTCGGCTCTCATTAATTCACTGATAATTTCGAGATCAAGGCTTTCAATAACTAATTCGGGTGAGTGGTTTTTTCCTTTTATTTTATTATATTCTTCAATAAGAATTCGATAGTATTCGATAGTTGAGTAGGCACTTAAACCACCGATAATGCCAATTTTCTTCATCAAGCATCAACTTCTTTTTTCGTTCATTTTTTTCATTACTTTCTTTTAGGAGGACCAGAAAGGAAAGACTTGAGCGCTTGTTGTGCAGAAAGAATGTTGAATCTGAAAAACTGTGGGAGAGGGGTTTGTTTTAAAAGCTGCTCTAGAATCAGGCGAGCTTTTTGACAGTAAGGAGTCAATTGCTCTCGTAAAACCGCTTCTTCTTCTTTATTCTTCAGGCGTTTTTTCAAGTCAATATTCTTTTTTGATGAAAGTAATAATAATAATTTATAGAGCCTTTCCAAGGGAATGGGTTGCTCCTCCTCTTTGAGTGAAGTAACATAATAACGTAAAATAAATGCATTTAAAATGAATTTGGAGTCAACATGGAGAATTGAATCAAAGGCCTTTTTGACATGGTTATATACTCGAGTATTTTGTCGTTGAAGTTCTTTGAGTTTTTGCTCCCAGATTGTTGCTGCTCCAAGATGCTTTTCTAACAAGCTGTCACCTTTCGAATGAACATAGAAATAGTCGAGAGCAAAAACACCGGCAACAATAACGGTAAGTCCAAGAAGAATAAACGGAATGGCAATTTCGCTTGTAAAGAGGATCAATTGTATTTGTAAAATTATCAAGATTGACGCAAGAATAACTAAAACACCAATTACAGATAAGCTGATGGTGTTAAAACGTTTTTTAATAGCCTTCGCCTCGCTTTGGAAAATTTTGGCAGTAATCCTCCGGTGGAAGCCTTTTTCTAAAGCAGCCTTATTAATCAAGGCTTGAGCAATTTCAGAACTGAGTATAAATTCTTCATCGTTCAATTTTTCTACACGACCGTAGAGTCTTTCGATTGTTTCAATAATTTAGTAAATATTAATATTACAATAGGAAAGAATAATAATTATTAATTTCTAAGGAAAAGATGGCTCGCAGAAGGTAAAAACAATGACAAAATCAAATGTATTGATTTCAGAAGAATCTGAAGAACCACACCGAAGTAAAACACTACTCTATTTAGCCTTTGGCCTAGCAGTAATAGGTGCAATTATGATGTTTATCCCTACTGTCTTTATTTTTGTCCCTGGTCTTTTGCCAGAGCTATCTTGGTCAACTTTTTATAAACTGCCAATCTTCTGGGTGCTGGTGGCGGGATTCGTAATCCTAACAGCCGGGTTGATTCTACATCGGAAAATCACAAAACCAATGCGTTATGCAGAAATGGAGAAACTCAGAAGCAGATTAGAGTAAAAAATAGCCAAAAAAAGGTTTTTCCAATTTTTATTGCTCTATTTGACAAGTTGAATGTTGTGTTTGTCAAGAATTTTCTTAAATTTAAGATAGTCACGATATTTGATAATTTTAAGTTGAGAACCATACTCTCTTTGGTTTAATTCTTCAATTTTTTTGATTGCAGAAATTCTGGTTTTGGAATCAAAAAGCTCCTTTGGGAGAAAGAGATAAGCCTTTTTCACTTTCAAGTCGATAATAATTAAAATGCCCTCTTTAAGCATTTGTTGAGGGTCCTCAAATTCAATAAGGCCTCCCTTGCCATAACTAAATGCCCGAATCTCCTTAACAAGGACGCGTTCATTAATTTTTCGATATAATTCTAAAAGCGAACTTTTGGTTATATCTGTTTCTTTTTTCCAATGGCTTGTGATAAAGTCTTGGAGGATTTTTTCAATAGTTAAATGATTATTAAGAATGGTTCGTTCTTGAGACTCCTTGAGGATCAAAAAGATTGAACAAACTCTGCCATGTTCAGCAATCCGGACATCTTTAGTATTAGATGCTGTGACAACAAAAGAAAAAATCAAATAGCGTAAATCTTTTTTGGCAAAAACAGGTAGAGGACCGAAAAGCCCTATTAAATTGTCTTTATCACCATGGACAGCACTCATTCCATGGACAACCATGTGGCTGACAATTTCTTTGGGAATTCGTGTGTGTGAATATTTTGGAATAGGGCCAATGTCTTCAAAAATGCCCAAAACAATCCCTGCAAAGGGAGACGTTTTCTTTTTTGTTTTTGAACTGGTTTTGGAATTAGAAGACATTACTATCAAGCTCGCCTATTTCTATTCGTTTTCAGTGCTTGCAAATAACATTGGAAACTCTCTTTAAAATCATTTGCTCTGTGGAATCAAAATAATTGCACTTTTATAAAGGCCTTCTAATTGCTGTTTTTTAAAGGTTTAGATGAGCAACTTTTTAAAAGAACCAGATGATAGAGATAATTTGTCAGTAGTATGAGCAAAAATGCAAATAAACAAGTTATGTATTTATTATAAGCAGAATAAAGAAATCTTTAATTCTTGGAGGAAAAAGAACTTTTGGCTTCAGAAAATAAAAATTATCGAATACTGCTTTTGGTAGGAGCGTTATTTGGTTTGCTCGGATCAATTGCTTTAGCAGTTGGAATGTTCATAAGCTTTGGAGTTGTTTCTGGTGGCGTCGATGTTTTCGGGATCGTAATTGTAACAATTGTACTAGGAATAGCTATTGTGCATCTTTTAACATTTATTGGGACACTTTCACCACGAGGGTTAATGGTTAATGATGAACGACCGGCATTATTCTCTCTTGCACTCTTCATATTTGCACCAATAACCATCATTTCAGGCTATGCTACCCCTCTCTACTATCTCTTAGAACAAGGGAATCTTTTATTAGTGTCTGCAGATTACGGCTTCTATATCACTTTTATAGGCGCAGCGTTCATGCTAATCGCGTTCTTCTTTATGGCATGGATCTTTGCATGGAAGAATAGACTATCAACAACAGGCGGCTTGAATTTAGGTGGTGGCAATGAAATTGTTCTTGTGCGAATTTTGCGAATTTTAATGGCAATTTTGAGTATTTTCGCTGCAATTGGTACAATTTTAGGCTTGTGCTTGTCAATCTACCAAAGTGGCTCAACACCAGTAGCGGCATTACTTTACTCGGCACCGGCTGGGTTGGACTTAAAAGCATTGGCATTTATTATCCTTCTTGGGGGAACATTCTTCACTTCTCTGTTTGTTTTATTAAGTAATTTGAATGTATTAAAAACGACACGAAGTGAATTGCCCCTATTGGCCTTCGTAGGGTTATTAATCTTCATGCCAGGCTATACCCCACCAGGAGTAATTATTGATGTTTGGAGCTCACCGATCTATGAATTACTTAACTTCTTAAACCTAATTAATTCCACATCAACACAAACATTGACAGCTATAGGATGGATTTTATTCACAAGCATTTTGATATTTATTTTAGCATTAATAATTGGTGTTTTAACCTTCTATTTCGCGCGAAGTGCTACCTCAAGTCCACGAGCACCAAAAACAACAGGCGCTTTGGAAGCAAAGAAGAAAAAAGGAAAATTCCCAACAGGACCGCCTTCGGCACCTGTAGGCGATCTCTCCTCAACATTAAGTGCATCTGCAGGACCAAGTGGCCCACCATCCATGTCAGGACCTCCGTCAAGCTCACAACCTGTAGTGTCCTCTGAACCACCAACACCACCGACATTTATCCCCACAACTTCAACAGCATCTGTTTCCGGTCCCCCAAGCGAAACACCAACCTGCCCATTCTGTGGTAAAACATTGCGATTCATAGAAGAATATCAAAGATGGTATTGTGACTCCTGTGCACAGTATGTCTAAAAAAATAGTTTGAAATAAACACATTACTGAGAAGTCGAAGGACTTTTCAGTACACTTTTCTCTTTTAAAGATTAACAGAATCGTCTTCTTGTAAAGTTAATTCTTCATTGCCAATTTTGTATTCTTTCCCTCGAAACATGTTAATTGTTGGACCAATGTATTTTGGAAAGAGAACAACAGCAATGCTGGTAATAACAAGTGTAAGAATTAAATTGCTAGCCAAACCATGAATAACAATCCAAGGAGGAAAGAGGGGAAGGAAGAGACAAATCGGTAGGATTAGAATAAAGGCAAAAAGAATAGGAGGACGAAAATGCTTTGTGAGAACAACTAAAAGACCAAAGACAACGAGAAAAATAACCATCACTAATGGATTAACTAGAACAAGAATCCCAGCAGAAGTGCCAAGACCGCGGCCGCCTTTAAACTTAAGGAAGATAGAGTAGTTGTGGCCTAAAACGACAAAGGCAACAACAAGAATGAGGATAACTGCATCCATATCAGGAATCGAAAAACGGGGAAGAACAGACTGTGAGGAAAAACTTGAGTCAAATTCAAGCAAAATAACTGCAAGAACAGAGAAAAAGCCCTTGGAAAAGTCCAAAAGACCCGCCAAAAAACCCCGCCAAAAACCAGCGGTAATCATGGTGTTCAAACCACCAACATTCTTAGTGCCAACTTTCCGCAAATCCTTACCGGTAAAAAGCTTAGCAATTAAAAATGAAAAAGGAATAGAGCCAATAAGAAAAGCAACTAGTGGGCAGAGGATAACCCAGAGGATGACAATATTAGCCATGAGTGTTCTAACCTTCTTTGAATTTTTTTCTTATTCTCTTTCAAGTAACATACTAGAATTTAACAGTTCTGATTAAAAGAAACTATCGTTGGTATCTTTGTAATAACTTTTTATTTCTTTTTTTACTAGGAATGATGCCAATAAGAATTCAAAAGAACCTCTGATTAAAATAGTGGGAAATAAACAGAGAAAATCAAAAACTCGATTAGGGGTTTTTAATCTCTTAAAAGAATGATAAAACGCTCATGTTCTTGCTCAAATTTTTGGTTTCTCTTTTTTAGATGTTTTTTCCTTTTATGATCAGAAATATCATTAACGCAACAACAGCAGTCAAAGCGAGAACAGCAATAAGAGATATCAACCATGTTGGCATTCCTTTATCAACATTAAAGGTATATTGTATAACTGCACTTTCAGATGAAGAATAATTGATAAAAATGACATAATAGGTGTCAGTATAGATTGTATCGAAATAAAAGTCCTTTAAGCCGGTGACATCAGTGAACATTTCTTCATAGTAAAAGACGTCAGGATAATTATCAGAATCCACGATGTAAATGTCTATGATACCACTTTGTACATCAACTGTCCCAAGCAATGTATCACTCTTTCTTACATAGAATGTGAAGCCTTGCTCTTCACCCGGTGAAAGGGTTGTCGTTCCCGATGTTTCTTTTCCAAGAGCAAAAGAAAAGCAGAGGGGTACAAGTAGAGAAAAGAAACAAAACCATAGAAGGAGTTTTTCTTTAAGATTTCCAAAGCAATATTTATCCTCCCAGTGTGGAATGATTGACAATTTTAGAGTTTTTTTCTAAGCTTGTCTAGTCTAACGTAAACTTTTCAATTTAAAAAAATTGCGCAGTTAAGAAAGAGCAGTTCTTTCATATTTTTTGCATCTCTTCGATTTTTGTTAAGACAAGTTTAGATAGTTTTCTTCCCGAATAACCGCCATTAATTTTCCGCATAATTTCACCAGTAATTTTATTTGCTAACCGTTCTTTATCAGCAAGAATTGTTTTTTTCTCTTTTCGTTGAACGTCAGCTAAGGCTACCTTAAATAATCGGTCAAAATCCTTTTCGGTAAATTGCTTGATTTTAAGGTCGGAAAGTATTTGCTTTATTTTTTTATCAGGATTGGCGATAAGTTTTCTGGCAATATTTTGAGCTTGATTGAAGTCACAAACACCCTTGTGTGTTATCTCAAGAATTTCAATAATCTGCTCTCTTGAAAGTCGCTCAGTAGGTAATCCTTCTCGTTTTAAAGCAAGCAAAATCTCCTCTAAAAAGACAAAGCACTTCTTAGGCTCGAAATGATATTCTTCTATTAATTCTCTTAGAAAAGCAATTCTGTCATGCCGGATGAGGTTAACTACTTGTTGATAATTAAAGCCGTATTTTTCTTTTAGCTCCTTTACTAGTTCCCATGGGCGCTGTTTGACCCTCTGTTTTAATGCTTTGATTTTTTCGAGGTCCATATCAATTGGGGGAGTGTCAGTATCAGGATATAAGCGATCCTTCCCATGAATAACTCTTAAAAATTCCGTGTTGCCATCAGCTAAAAGGCGGCGAGTCTCTTGTGGCACGCCATCCAAAGCCATTTTTGCTCGCTCGATAATTTTCTTCATGGCATGGATGACCCATTTTTGGGGACCAAGGGCTAAAAAGTAGGCATCCTTTGGTTGCAGTTTCAGAACAGTCCGGATTTTTTTATCAAGGCTTTTTGTGAGGTGTTTGAAAAAGAAATTCTCCGGAATGGATTCTTTGTTCTTTTGCTCATGTAGTTTTCGTAACGCTTTAGGAGAGAGCTCATCTGAATGGAATTGGTAGAACCTTGGGACACCTGAAATTAGTTCTGTTTTTTCAATGATGTCTTGACCAAAATCTTTGCCAGGTTGAATTTCAAGACCAAGTAGACCACCAAATTTTGGCAGACGAATACCTAGAACAATGTAGTTTTTCGGGATGAGTTTCTGATCAAAGAGTTCAGTGAAATCTGTATAAGTGTGTTCCAGCTCTTTCTTACGGAGAGCTCGTTCCTCTAGTTCTTTTTTAATTCTGAGTAACATATCTTGTCTAGCAACTTCTCTTTTAGCCAATTTAACAAAAGAATTCAGATCTTGTACGCCTTTTATTTCGACTCGATTCCCCCCACTAATACTGATATTAACATCTTGTCTTACTGTTCCAATACCTCTCCGACCAATCCCGCTTAATCGCAAAGTCAAGCCAATGTATTCAGCCAATCGTTGTAAATCATAGGGGTTATCACAATCACGATGGTCTGTAATCACTTCAACAAGGGGGATACCTAAACGGTCGAGGTTATAGTAGACTGTTCGGCCAAAATTCTCCGTTTTAATTTTTCTTGCTGCATCTTCTTCCACAGTAAGATTTGACAGGCGGATTTTTTTACCATTAATTGGAACATAACCATCGCGAGCTACGATCATCGTCCTTTGAAAGCCTGTAGTGATTGAACCATCTAAATATTGTTTTCGAGAGACAACCACTTCATCTACCAGTGCGGTAAAATTCAACCAATGGGCTAACTCATAACCCTTATAAATTGCCTTGAGGTCAGGCCAGAAGGGGGGTTGCTCGTCCTGCTCATAACAACAAACAGTTTCTTCAAAAGCATGATAGATAACTCGATACCCTTTTTCAAACTCGATCAACATGCCTGCATCGAAGTCACCCATCTCACCTAGGACCGGGCGGAAATAGCGTTCAAATCGATAATCAGGCTCACCGTTTGAAAGTTTGGCCTCACAATTGCAAAATAATTTTCGTTTTGTGTCAATTTGATGATGTACCTCGAGTCCTGCTCGGAAACCCATTTTCTTAAAGTCAATTTTATCTAAATCTAGCATAAACCGTCACTGCTTGAACATTAACAATCTTGAAATTCTCTGGATGTTTAATTTGCTCTTTCGATAAATGTATTTGATTATAAAGTTTATTTCAATGATAAAATTAATTTGAATGATAGGTCAATAATCAAAAGCTTTTTTTTATAACAATGACAAACAGATACTAGGATGATTTTCAAACTTAAATGACTGATTAAATAAGGTAGACAACTGTGTTTAAGACCCCAACAGAAACTTTTGAGGAGGAAGAATTACTTACCCCGCCAATCACTATCGAAGAGACAGGTTATAGACCTGCTTTAATTATACATGGCGCTGGGGGAACAAAAGTTGGTTTTGGGGGCGAAAAATATCCCCGGTTTGTCTATCCTGAACAGAGTACGGATCTGAAAACAAGAATACGACGATTTCCCATCGAAGGGGATAAACCAACCAATGAAACACTTTTGCATGCATATTGGGAGGCAAGCATTAAAAATCTTAGAATCAATCCGGTTGAAAACCCTATACTACTAAGCTTACCAACAGCGGACCTTACAAATGATGACTTTAGGAAGTTGTTGGAAGCGTATTTTTTTGAAGAGCTCGGAGCAAATCAAGTGGCATTTATTTCAGATCCTTTTTTATCGCTTGTTAATTTTATCCCTCAAACAAAGTCCTTAACAGCAGTTCTTGTAGATATAGGGCTATCACAAATACGTATCGTCCCATTCTATGAAGCATCTATCCTTGAAGGGCATATTGTTCAAACTTCTTTTGGAGGGTTTGAATTAACGCTACAACTGGGTACTTGGTTTAAGCAACAAGGATATGAGGGGCCAATCGATGCATTGTTCATTCGTGACATAAAAGAAAATTATTGCTATGTCCGTTCACTTGAGAAATATTCACCACAAAAAAGTGGGAAAGCAATTAGCTATTATTTCAATAAACAAATATTTGAATTGGCAGATCAACGTTGGAAATTGCCAGAATTGTTTTTCTATAAGAAATTTTTCAGTGAAAAAACCATCGAATGTCCGAGAAGTGACTTTGAGGGGAATAGGTTTAACTTAAAAGAACTTACACTTTCAAGGGCAATCGCTTTTGTTATTCAAAGTCTAAATGAACGGTTGTGTGATACGTTTTGTAAGAATATCTGCTTGACGGGTGGTGGAGCGAAATTTATTGGTTTAAAAGAGCGCTTGCAAACCGAGTTAGAAAAGCTTTTACCAGAATGCAAAAACAAACTCCAAATATATACCACAAAAGAGCCATCTCTAAGTTCCTTTATAGGTGCTTCTCGACTCTCTCTCTTACCGGCTTTTCAAAAGCAATGGATTACTCAAGAACAATATTCCACCGGAAAATATAATCTCTTCTTATAGGAAAACTTCACAAAAAAAAGAAAAGGGGAAAAGAGAATCACGTATGTGACATATCTAGTTTGAGGAAGAGAGGGAGATCATTTGGTGGGCCCAATATTGGATTAAAGTATATCCCTCCAGGATAACTCCAATAGTTAGTATTAGCTAAGCTCATTGTTCCATAACCAGCTACTATAATATATAGATAATCTTCAGGAAAGGTTGGGAATTCACTTTTAGAAATTCTGAATTCAAACATTCGATGTGGTTCGGGGCAATTTGCACTAGGTCCAAAGGAGTAAGCTAAATCGTAATTTCCATTGCTAATTGTATTTCTAAAAATTGTGTAGAGTCTCATTGTCCTTATACGAAACGTAAGTTTGTCGATATTCAATTTATAAGCAGTGGGATATGTTGCATTAAGTTCATTATACCCGTGCAAGGTAAAATAGAACATCTCATTTGTTGTATTTATTGTGGTATGATCAAAGTCAACCGTTAAATCTTGACTTGTATTTGCATGAAACTCGAGTGTATTGGGATCGTTAAAGTAGCTCGTAGAATCCGAAATGTTTGGTGGAGTTCCTCCATGTTCAAGCACAGCAAAATAGAATTTTTCTGCACATTGTAACTGATTTGATGGATAAGAAGTAAGATTGGCAGACATCGTAAGATCGAGTTTTAAGTCTGTCATTGCGGACATGAAATCACTGGCATTCACATCTGGGAATTTCGAACTAATGTTAACGGCAAATTCCAAGTCTACAAAGTAGCCCGCGGGCCAACCAGGTCTCGCAGAGATATTTTGTGCGGTAATTTCAAAGAATGTATTGTCTTCACTCCAAAAGTCGAGGTATGTTGATGAACTTTCACCAAAGATAAGGTCCATTTGGTCCACTTCAGGAATAATTGGAATGTCATAATAATTAGTTGTGAAAAAGCCAGTATTTAATTCATAGTCAAATGGTTTATCTGAGGAAACGTTATAGAAAATGTATTCATAGCCATGATCAACCATTGATTCGAAAGCCAGAGCTGAATAATAGATCTCAGGGAACCGGTTTGCTAAGAAAAAGGAAATCCATTCGCCATCAGGATTGTTCGTCCTGTCCGAACACAAATCGAGAGCAATATAATAATAGTTGCTATCCTCCCCAACAGAGATATAATTCCAGCCATCAACGTTCTTTTTGCTTACGACGGGATCTACTGTGTTGTTAACATCCAAATAGAAGGGGATATTATAATGCGAAGCGCGTCGCCATTCTTTCTCGTTAATAACTCCATCAATTGTAGGAGTGATGGTTGTCGGTTTACGAAACAGCCAGAAATCTTTTCCCCAAGAAAAACCAACAACAAAGGCTACCACACCGACAAGAATAATTAATGAAAAAGCTAAACCTTTTTTCATTATATTTCACCTATTAATCAGTAAAATAATAATTGACTATTAAGATATAAGCCTAACTTTTGATGTAGAGTACTATTCTCTTCCTAATAAGTATTCTTCAAAAAATAAAGCAGAATTAAAATATAGTCATAAAAATGATTGCTTTTTGGGAATGGAAATGGCTCTTACAAAAGAAATCGAAGAAATAATCTTAGCAAGTAAAACCATCGCAGTTGTTGGCGCTTCTAGAAACCCCATGAAAGCTGCTCATTCAGTGCCAAAATACTTGTAAAAAAGGGCTACCGGATTATCCCTGTAAATCCAAAAGCAGAAAGAATTCTCAGAGAAAAATGTTACGCCAATTTGCGAATTATTCCAACGCCTATTGACATTGTTAATATCTTTCGACCAGCCGAAGCAACAGCCACAATTGTCAAAGAGGTGATAATTCTGAAGTCAAAGCTTATTTGGTTACAATTAAGAATTAAAAGCGAGGAGGTTAAAGCAATCGCAAAGAAATATCATATCCCCTTCATACAAGATCATTGTCTAATGGTTGAGTATGCTAAATTGGTGCAATGATACGCAAAGCCGCTGACAAATCGTCTATCTTTTGGGTATGTATTTTTGTCAGTATTTTGCCTCTAACGAAATTCCCTTTAAATAGAAACACCCTTTTAGTGCAGTTTGAGTGAAAGTGTTTGCAAGAGGTTGAGGCGAAAGTTATCATACTATTTGTCTCAAAGAATATTTACAACGCTAAAAAGAAAGAACGCCTAGAAAATATTTAAGGCAATCATGCAAGGTGGCAAATATTTGGTAGAGCGCGGTATTAAAGAAATAGAAAATCCCGACGAATTGCTGGAAATGGGTCTCATCTCAGGAATTCAAAGTGGGCTCTTTGATAACGCCATTGAATTTTTTGGAAAAGCAATCGAACTCGAGCCAAACAATTACCGGGCATGGTTCTTGTTAGGAGTTGCCTATGACTACCAAGGCAAAAATCAGAAAGGAAATGAGTGCTATAGAAAAGCCCTTGAGATAAATCCAGACTGTATCGAAGCGCTAGTGAATCTGGGGACAAACTATTCCAAAGAAGGAAATCTCAATATGGCAATTGAGTGCTTTCTCGAAGCGCTGGACATTAAGCCGGATTATCACGAAGCAATGGTGAATCTCGCAATTTGTTATTTGGAACGAGGAGACATTGAAGAAGCAATTGATGCTTGCCGAAAGGCGTTGTTATTCGATTCGAATTCAGTAGTTGCTTATAATACTATAGGACGAGCGTATATGCAATTAAATGATACAGACAAAGCTATCGAGTTCCTCAACAAAGCAATAGCTATAGACTCAAACTACTATGAACCATACAATTTCTTAGGGCTCATTTATGTTGACAAGAAAAATTATGAGTATGCTATAAAACTGTTCGAAAAATCCATAGCCTTAAACCCATTCTATCATCTGGCATACAATAACCTGGGAGTAGTCTATGCAATGATCGGAGACTTGTCAGAAGCAATAGAGCAATTCAAAACAGCAGTGGAACTCGCCCCAGACTATTTCGAAGCATTGCATAATCTTGCATCGGCGTTTGAAGAAGCCGGCGACTTGGAACAAGCAGAATTCTATGAAAATAAGGCATATCATCTAGAAGAGGAGGAGAAAGAGGAAGAATAAATGGATGAAAGGGAAGAAAATTCCTAAAAATAAAATATTAACTAATAACAAGCTATAGTAGGATTAAAAAAAAATTATTTCGGTGCGACTATTTTTATTTTTTATTTATCATGGTTCCTTCTGAAAATTCATATAATTTATTTGGTTCAAAATCGATCCATGTTTCATCAGTTAGCGGTTGAGTGGCAACGAGAATTGCCTTTTCAGTTTGCTCTTTCATTTCTCCCAACGAAATACTAATGTCTTCATCTTTTAGGAGAATTCTTTTTGTATGATATGGTGGTATTCGTTGTAAATAATAAAGGCTATTAAATCCAGAATAATAAGCGAATAATTTTTTACCATTGCTTAATAGAAAATTAAATCCTCCTTCTCTGGCTATTTCATTGGCAATTTTTTCAATGGCATTTCTAATTCTCTTTTCTCCTGTGAGATTTTGTATGCGCTCAAGAATCAAACAAAAGGCATATTCTGAGTCTGTTTTTCCAAGAGGTTTGAAATGTTCGAGAGTAAATTTCTGGTCAATATCAAGAATAGTGCCATTGTGAGCAAAAATCCATTCTCTTTCTCCCAATTTTCGAGAGAAAGGGTGGGTATTCTGGTGTTTATGTTCCCCCACACTGGCATACCTTAAGTGGCTAATGAAAATTTTACTTTCAATTTGCTGATAGTCTCTAAGAAAATTGGCTAATGGGCTGGATAATGTTCCAATGGGTTCTTTAAAAATAATGGCAGACTTATCTGGGTAAAAGGCAACTCCCCAACCATGAGGTTGTTTTTTCCCTCTTTGAGAAAAACCTTTCCAGCTAAATAAAATATTTACTCGTTTATTTGCAGATAAACCAAACAATTCACACATTTTGACCAACATTCCATAAACCAATTTCTCGGATGAAGAACCAATAGCCGTTCCTATATGCAGTTCGTCCTTTTCCTTCAAAACTTTTTCGAATCGTGCTTCCCGTATTTTCTAAGAAGAAAGACTTTTGAAGTCTCTTGGGGAAAGAATATTGAGTGAAAAAAATGACAGATAAAATAACAAAAGGCCAAAAAGAGCTTATAGGGTTAGAGTTTATGGAATTTACAAAATACAAATATCTTGGAACTTCTGACCAGAGAAAAGGCAAACCTCATCCCCCTCTCGAAGTACCTTTTGATAAAAATAAAAAACAAATTGACTTGCCGGCACCTGAGGATATTTCCATACCAAAAAAGGACTTGCGAACTTGCCTTGAGGAGCGTATCAGCCTGAGAAAATATGCCGACAAACCTCTGACGTTGATGGAGCTTGCCTGGTTGTTGTGGGCAACGCAAGGAGTAAAAGAAATCGGAGAGATCTGGACAAAACGGACTGTGCCTTCTGCGGGTGCAAGGCATGCATTTGAGACCTTTTTATTAATTAACAATGTTGAAGAGCTTAGAGCTGGTGTCTACCGTTACCTTGCCTTAGAACATAAGCTAATTGAATATGACCTTACTGAAGGGATTGCTGACCGAATTGTGGTAGGAGCTTATGGGCAGAAAATGGTAAAGCAAGCGCCAGCAACATTCATCTGGGTGGCAGTTCCTTATCGTATGACCTGGCGGTATGGCACTCGAGGTTATCGCTATTTACATTTGGATGCCGGCCATGTCTGTCAGAATCTTTACCTTGCTGCTGAGAACATTGATGCCGGTTGTTGTGCTATTGCTGCCTTCTATGATGAACAAATGAATCAAATTTTGGGCCTTGACGGGAAAGAACTATTCACTATTTATATGGCTGCTGTGGGAAAGAAGAATTAATTCGATTTTCCTCTCTTAAATGGCATTTCCGCTATAACTCTTTTCTCCTTTTTTTTTCACTGCTGAGAATGACTTAATAATTAATTAGCTAAATAACAAACATTAGCGGGATTTCTCATGAAAGCAACAGCGATAAATTTTTCAGCTCAAAGAAAAGAAGAACTTATTTCTCTCACCCAAGAATTGATCAGAATAAAATCGGTCACAGGACAAGAAAAGGCTATAATCCAGTTTTTAAAAGAAAAGATGCTTGAAATGGGCTTTGAAGAAGTTTTTATTGATGAAATGGGTAATCTCATCGGAAGAATTGGCTCCGGAAAAAAGATTTTGGCTATTGATGCTCATGTTGATACTGTTGCTATCGGTCGACAGCGACTCTGGAAGTTCAACCCCCTTGGAGGTGATGTGTCCCAAGGGAAAATTTATGGTCGAGGAGCCTGTGATCAAAAAGGTGGTCTTGCTGCTGCTTTGCTGGCAGTAAAGCTCTTAATAATTCAAGGATTTCCGAAGAACCTTACCTTATATTTTGTTGCGAGTATTTGCGAAGAAGATTATGAAGGTTTATCATGGCAATTTATTCTCAATAACAAGCTCTTTCAACCAAAGGCGGTGCTTTTAACCGAACCAACAGACTTGACCATTGCTTGCGGACAAAGGGGGCGGATGGATATAAAAGTAGAGGTTCAAGGACTTCCTTCCCATGGCTCAGAACCGGATATGGGAATTAATGCTATAAACTTAATGGCAACAATAATTCAAGAACTAAAAACTTTACACGAATCACTTCCAACGGATGAAATTTTTGGTAAAAGCACCCTTGCAGTGACAGCTATACAATCGGCTTCAAATTCCTTGAATACTACCCCCCATCACTGTTCAATCCATATTGACCGGCGTTTGGGTAAGAAGGAAACCGAGGAAAAGGCTTTGAATGAAATACTCTCTTTGCCCGGTGTGCACAAAGCTAACGCAAAAGTCTTCGTTCCTAAGAGTGAGGTGAAAACCTACCGAAATTTCATTTGCCAAATAAAACATTATTTCCCATGTTGGCTAATGGAAGAACAAAGCTTACTTGTATCTGTGGCAAAAAACGCTTTCGAAGATGCTTTTCATAAGCAAGCTAAGCTTAGCTATTGGCGCTTTTCAACTAATGGTGTGGCAACAAAAGGGGGCTATAAAATCCCAACAATTGGTTTTGGACCGGGAAAAGAACGTTTTACGCACACTAAAATGGAACATGTGGCTATTGATGACCTTGTGGCTGCATGCAATTTTTACTTTGCTTTTATACAAAGATTTGCGAAGGCTAAGAAAAACGATTACAGGTGATTTTATAGATGCGGAAGGTCAGTCAGCTGGAGGCTATTGAAGAACTTAGTGAAAAAATTGGCAAAGAAATAACAGAAATTACAGATAAGGAAACAAGTCTCAGAGGAGCGCATTTTGCTCGAGTAAAAGAGGATATCATTAGTTTGGTTCTAACGGGTTTGAACCTTAAGACGCTTCCAATCGAACTTGGTGCATTGATTGAATTAAACGTTCTGGATCTTTCAAAAAATAATTTCCGGGAAGTACCTACTGTACTTCAGAAATTGCCTAAACTGGCTGTCTTAAACCTTAGCAGCAATCAACTCTATTCTCTACCAGAATGGTTGGGAAATTTTCATATGTTAAAGGTACTTTCACTGGCAAACAATAATCTCCGCTCTTTGCCTGCTACGATTGAAAACTTGACGCTTTTGCGGAAAATTTTTCTCCAAGGAAATGATTTGCAACGGTTGCCCTTTTCCTTAACAAATCTGAAACATCTGGCTGAAATCCACCTTGATTTCAGAACTGCTATGAGAAAAAATGTAAAAGCAGTTTTAACTGCCCTCGAAGCTAATGGTTGCCATGTGAATGCTCACTATAACCGGCGTTAAAAAAAGAGTAAAAACAGGCGAAAAAATTTCATTTACAAGAAATGAAATGTAAAGAATGATACTCTTTGGTTTTTTTTCAGAAAATTGCAACTTTGTTAAGTGTTAAAGCTTAAATTCATAAAAAAGTGTCTTTTTTTATAAAAAATTCAACAATTAGCAAAAAAGTAATCTTTTTTAATTATATACTTAATTAATTACTTTATCAATAACTTAAAGTGGATTTTATTGGCAAGAAAGAAATTAATTATATCATTAAGTATTACTGGGGTTATAATTGTTGCTACAGCCTTAACTCTTGGGTTGGTATTTTGGCAGCATCAACCTCCGGTTGTTGATACCGTTGCTCCTGTTGTTGAAATTCTTACTCCTCAGGATAATGGTATTTATTACCCCCAACAGCAGAATTTCATAATAGAAGCCACAGATAATGTAGAAATAGATAGGATTTGGTATAATTGGGATGGCGTAAATGTCACCTATACAGAGTCCATTATTATTAACTTCTCAGAAGGAACAAAAACCATCTATGCTTGGGCAAATGATACCAGTGGAAATGTGGGGATGGCTTCTGCTACTTTTTACATTTCCAGAGGAGAATTCATTACAGCCTGGGATACTGCTCGGCTTTCAACAAATTCTTCGGCAGAAAATCAGCTCAAACTTCCTTTAGAAGCAACAGGAAGCTACAATTTTCGTGTCAACTGGGGAGATGGGACAACTGATAGAATCACTACGTGGAATCAAGCTGAAACATTGCATACTTACAATTCTACTGGAGTTTATACCGTGAAAATTACAGGCGAACTTGTCGGATGGCGTTTTGCTGGGGACGGGGACAGGTTAAAACTCGTGGACATTATGCAATGGGGCGACCTTCGTGTTGGTAATAACGGCAACTATTTTGCCGGGTGCATGAATTTGAATATCACCGCAAAAGATGGATTGGATCTCAGAGGTACAACGATACTTACAGGCATGTTTGCATATTGCATAACTCTCAAAGCAATACCTAATAGCCACTTATGGGATGTTTCAAAGGTAACAGATATGCGAGATATGTTCTTCAATGCAATAAACTTTAATGGAGAGCTCAACAGTTGGAATACGTCTAGCGTACAAACCATGAGAGAAATGTTTACTTATGCATTTAAATTTGATCAAGACATAAGCTCTTGGGATACTGGTAATGTTATTGATATGTATTGTATGTTTTATTATGCGCAAATGTTCAATCAAAAGTTGAATTGGAACACAGCAAAAGTGGAAGATATGAGTTGGATGTTTGGTTCAGCATCCGCCTTTAATCAGCCACTAAGCACATGGAACACATCGAACGTTAAAGATATGTCTTTTATGTTCTATTATGCAACGAGTTTTAATGGAAATATCTGTACCTGGGATACTTCTGGAGTTGAAGATATGCAACACATGTTCGATAATGCTCATGACTTCAATGAACCAATAGGCACCTGGAACACTTCTCGGGTGACTAATATGGCCTATATGTTTGCAAATACTGCCTATTTCAATCAATCAATAGGCTCGTGGGATACTTCCAGCGTTACTGACATGCAACATATGTTCGAATCTGCTACTGTCTTCAATCAAGATATTAGTGCTTGGGATACCTCCAGTGTCACCAATATGCAATATATGTTCCATTCCGCACAAGACTTCAATCAGAATATAAGTCAATGGGATACTGCTAATGTGGAAGATATGAGCTATATGTTTTATGATGCATTGAAGTTCAATCAGAATATTGGTCATTGGAACACTTCAAAGGTAACCACTATGGCCGGAATGTTTTATTTTGCTATGGAATTCAATCAAAACATTAGTCAGTGGGACACTAGTAGCGTCACTAATATGCAGTTAATGTTCAGTGGGGGAATAAGCTTTGACCAGAATTTAGGCGGCTGGGATGTCTCAAATGTTAGCAATATGACTGATATGTTCAAATGGGTTACTTTATCAACCGCCAACTATGATGCTTTGCTCATTGGTTGGTCGGCATTGACGTTACAAAATGGTGTGAATTTTCACGGCGGAGACTCGAAGTACAGCGCTGGCGCAGCTGCCACAGCACGAGCGTATATTATCAACACTTTTGGTTGGACGATCACTGATGGAGGGCAAGTTTGATCAAGTTAACTGTGGTTGTATCTCGGTTTTAAAAACAGAGTTTAATCATAGTCTTTTCTTTTTTTTATATCTTCTTTTCTAGTTCAACTCTTTTGTAATATTTATTTGAAAGTAAAACTGCTTCTTCATTCATTGGTTTTATAGTATGGGGATTGTTTCAGAATCCATTTTCGAATGAGTGGTCGAAATAGTTTTATCCAAGGGAGGAGCTTCCGATTTTTCTCTCTAAATTCTGCTATCAAGTCCTCAAAAGTTCGTTGTTGGTATTGTAATAACTGTTGACTGTAATCTGTATCAAAGAACACACAATGGAAGTCTTTCGTTCCAAAAGCTCTGTCCGGCAAAGCACCTATACCCAATGCTTCGAACATTGCTGTGATGAATTCTTTATAAGTAACTCTACATTTTTCTCCTCCGGCGATATGTAAAATTTTGTGCCAGATTTCTTCTTTTTCAAGGGCTGTTACTACTGCTTTGGCGGCATCCTTAATGTGAAGGAGTTCCATATTCGTATCTAAAGGTACCTCAAAGAGCATCGGGTCCAATTTCATTTTCTTGTCAAAATTTGGCATGAAACCGAAGCGAAGGATCGACCACGTAACCCCAGATTGCATGATCATTTTTTCGCTTTCGACTTTTTGCTGTGCATAAAGGTCATCCTTATTGGGGTTTACAGGCTCTTCCGGACCAAGTACACAAGCACCTCGAGCACGAGTGTCACCAAATACAGCCACAGAGGAGATGTAGATCAATTTTGCATGGTTATTACTTTCCTTTATTGCTTGCAGTACGTTTGCTGTTCCATTCACATTCACTTCATAAGCATAGTTGGGGTCTTCATAATTAATCCTAGGTGGAACAATTGCTGCAAGATGGAGCACAACATCCTGCCCTTCTACAGCGGTTTTTACTTCTGAGAGATTTCGGATGTCACCAAAAAACACTCGACAGACTCGAGTATATTTCTTGGCTTTCTTTCGTGAAGCCTTTCGTCGGGTGACAAAACAGGTGATTTCATGCTCTGTTTTCAAAAGCCGTTCAAGAACATTGGTTCCTAAGCTGCCAAAGGCACCTGTGACTAAAACTTTCATTTTCTTCAACCTATTTTATCAATACTCTTGCTTTCTTCTTTATTGCTTTTAAAATCATTTGTTGTTAGTTAGGAAAAAAATAAATCATTCTCGGTTGGAGATAGACCAATTAACCTCACTTTTAAGGGCTTAAAAGAGTGAGGAATTAGTTCTCAGCATTTTTTTTGTCTTCTTTCCTTCCTTCGTTTCAACCGTTTGTTTTTTGCATAATAAGGTGAAAGCATTAGAAGGAATGGTCTAACAATGGGTTTGAAGATTTTAGCGAAAATTCTGGCTGCTTTTGTATTTTCATGCATCTCTTGCAACAAGTCGTTCATATCATGTTTTTGGAATTGTAAAATCCGTTGTAGTTCTGTGGTGTCATAGAAGCAGCAATGGAATGGTTCTGTACTGAAAGCTTCTTCCGGCAGCATTCCCACTCCCATGAGTGGGAGCATTTTTTCCAGGAAGTCTTTGTAATACATTTGGCACCTTTTTCCGCCGCCTAGGTTGTGAGCTTTTCCGAATAGCTCCTGGTGTTCGATCGCATTTGCTAGTGCAACGCCCGTATCTTTTGTATGAGTGAACTCGATAGGGGTATCTAAAGGCATCCGAAACATTAGCGGTGTAAGTTTCATTTTGTCCGTATTTGGGATATAACTTAGGCGAAAGATAAGATACTCAAGTCCAGAGTTTGTGATATATTCCTCTGCTTTTATTTTTGTCTCAGCATAGTGGTCTCCCGGGCTCGGGTTGAAAGGATAATCCGTAGTAATACAATGATTCTCGAGATGCCGAACATCGCCATAACAAGCGACGGAAGAAGTGTAGATGAGTTTTGGTTTTGGCTGTTGTGCTAGCATGGCATCTACAACATTTTTCGTTCCTCCATAATTAATAGCAAAGGTCCGTTTAATATTTCTATTAGCCTTAGGGGGGATGATTGCTCCGATATGCAAGACGACATCTTGCCCGGCAACAGCTTTCGCCACTTTTTTAGGGTTGCGAAGGTCGCCCCAAATGATTTTCACCTGCTTTCGAAACCTTCGAGCTTCTCTCATCGTTGCAGGAGTTCGTTTGTCGAAACAAGTTATTTTGTATTTGTTTTTTGCAATCAAAGCCTCAAGTGTGCTTACACCAACATTGCCAAAAGCACCGGTCACTAAAATTTTCATTATTATTGTCCCTGTTAGAGTAAATAAGTGATTGAAATTTCTCTTGTTCGTTAGTAATTTCTAATTGAAAAACTCTTTGGAAAATTCCATGAAATGAGTTTAAGTCCGTCAAAGGTGCATTTTTCACTTTTTACCATTGTTTCTCTTTGTTAAAAGGCTAATTATTGTAGTACTCTTATTTGCTTTCTTGGATCTCTGTAATTATCTAAGATACATGAGATTAGCATAAATTTTGAGTTCCTTTTGTTAATTCAACTTACTTTCTTACTCTATAAAGCATTTTACATAACCCGGTCGAATTATTAAAATTTCAGGGAAAATTGCCTCGAGTGCTAAACTATTCAAGAGTAAGTGGCGAAAGTCATGTGTAACCATAATGCCTTGTTCGTTCTCCTTCCTCAAAAAATAAATGAAAATTGACAATATTTTTGCATCAGATTTATTCTTTACAGATTTCTTAACTTCCTCTAAAATTTCAATAAATTTTTGATCGTTAAAATTGTTTTGATTAAAGTTGAGTCTATCAATTTTATACTTTTGATTATAGTTAGCAAATTCTCCCACAAGTCTTGTGTTTATCTCATTGAACATCTCCAGACAATTATACAAAACGTCCATTACCTGTGGCTTGGGATTTTGCTTTATTTCTTTCAAAATCAATCCTTCAATAAAAAATAAGTGATTTCTTTTTTTATTTTCTTTCTCATTGAAAATCTTGTGTTCCATAGTTTTTCTAAATTTTAGAATGTTCTCTTTATTAAAAGGCCCTTTCAATTTTTTAATTTCTTCAAATATTGAACTAAATTCCTTATTAAACTGTTCTGCAATCCAATCGATTTTCCTATTAACTTCATAAAAAACTTCATCGGGACAAATGATTTTAACCTCACCTTTTCTGACCAAGTCTGATACTTCCTCTAAAGGTTCTTTGACTATTGTTTTCCAGATATCTAGAGGAAAAATTAGAGCAAGATATACATTAGTATCAAATAAAATATATTTCAAGCTTAAACACACACTCTCCTTCTTTTTATTAGAAATTGTGAATTATTCTTGAAATTAATTCCATTTTTTCATTGTTTTTGTTATCAAAATTAGTGCTAAAAGTGAATGGTACTTCTTTCTTTCTCTCTCTGGAAACTTTGATTATTTCAAAATGCAAGTCCATAGATGTTTTGTTTAATTCATTTAAAATCTTCAAGAAATGTTCATTTTCCAATTTAGTTGCATCATAAACTTTCTTGGGTCTAAATAGCTCTTCAATTGTCTTAGACGACCATATGTCCATAAAGAATTCTAATTCTAAGATTTTCATTAGCAGTTTCGATTGTTTCATATCTAATCTTATTATTCTTGTTAGTGCTGCTTTGGTGTTCTTTTTAAAGTGATCAATGCTTCCTCTGCCGGATAATATTACTCTTAGTTCAGATACAATGTTATTTAATTCCGATTTCAGATAATGAAAATAAGTGATTATAACATTGATTGTTTTACTAATATAAGTCAAAAATTTTGGATTTAATTTTGATTCTAAGAAAATCTGCCCATATTTGCGACGTGTTTTATAGAGTGTGTTTTCTATAATGTCAAAGCTTTCGTTTATCAGTTTTCTATAATTTTTAATAGCCGTTTTTAGCTCAGGTTTATTGTTATTTTTAATTGCTTTTTCGACACAGCGATTTATTCTTAATTGATCGAGTAAAAGATTG
>Ga0164310_10000323_pt1 | contig 24962 bp, 25 predicted proteins | sample GuaBasSedimGuay1_FD_121795 | JGI IMG/M metagenome (GOLD analysis project Ga0164310, IMG submission 121795) | Subseafloor sediment microbial communities from Guaymas Basin, Gulf of California, Mexico - Guay1, Core 4569-9, 0-3 cm | ecosystem: Environmental > Aquatic > Marine > Hydrothermal vents... | reverse complement strand
GAAGGATGAGAAAATATCTAAGAAGTAATCATGGATTCGATAGTAGAGGCTAACAATGGCAAGAAATTATAGAATGACATAGGTAGGATGGTTACTATGGAACCACGGTCGATGGAAGCGTTTGATAGAGTAACAGAATATCTTCTCTACCTTCAACGCACCACAGGTGTAACCTCTCTTTTTGATGCTGGGTTCGGAGATTGTAAATGGGTCGAGTGGACTAATAAGCATGGAATTGAGATGGAAGGTATGGAGATAGATCCTGATCTTGTTAAAAGAGGTCGGGAAAAGTATCCGGAGCAAGCTCAAAAATTATATCAAGGAGATGTAACAGAGCCGTTCCCATTTGAAGATAATTCATTTGATTATGTTTTGTCGATTGAAGTTATTGAGCATATTAGAACTCCAGAAAAGGTTATTGATACTTTGAAAGAATGTCTAAGGGTTAGTAAAAAAGGAGTAATTGTAACGACACCTAATTGTGGTGATGAGAAATTTCTTCGGTCACACGGACTGATTTACAATCACTTTACTCATGTGGCAACAGATGGTATGAAGTTTACGAAAGATACTGCACATCGTCATTGGATTAAATTTACTAAAGAGAGTTTAATAGGACTGCTTACTGATGAGTTCGATGATTTCATCGTTTATGAGCGCCGTCCAATTGAAATTTTAAAACCTACTATTGTATACGACAAATTATGGACTTTGATTTCTAAGGAGGATGAAAATGATTGCTGATGGAAATTTTGATCCGATACGTGAGGATGAAGATATGGGGCTTGAAGGAGTTGCCAATTACACAGTTGAAGAGGTTTTGAAAAAGGATATTATCAAGCTTGATCTTGGTGGTGGAGAAAAGGGAGCAGAGGGTCATCTCAATATTGACATCGTCTATCATCCAGGGGTAGATTTGATTCTTGATGCTCGTGAGCTTGATGTTCATTTTCCTTCTAATTCTGTTGATGCTATTCGTTGCACCGATACTCTTCAGTGTTTTGCCTTCACCGAGGTCAAAGGAGTTCTACGTCGCTGGAATAAGGTGCTGAAGCCCAGTTGTAGAATAGTTATTCAAGTCCACGACATAGAGCAAATAATGGTAGAGTATGAAAAGGGAACCTTTGATGCTGGTAAGCTTCGCTCTCTTCTCTACGGTAATATGCGAGATGAGTATAGAACATATCACAACTGTTTTGATAGAGAATACATCAGAAAGTTACTCGAAGATACAGGGTTTGTAATTCAAGAAATCACTTATCCTGAATTAAGAATGAAGATTGTAGCTAAAAAGAGAGTATGATGAATAAGGTTCTGATTACAGGAGCTCAAGGAGTTCTAGGAACAGAGCTTGGAGAGCAACTCACAAAATATTATATTCCTTATGTTGGAGTTGATCTTGATGTAGATATCAGAGATTGCGATGCAGTGCAACGATGCATGCTTGAAAGTGAGTGTGATATTGTATTTCATTGTGCTGCAATTACTGATGTCCCTGGTTGCGAGACAAATAAGCAATTAGCATATGATGTAAACGTTACGGGTGCTCGCAATGTTGCCCTTGCAGCTAGACAATGTGGACTTTTTATGGTCTCTATGTCTACTGACTATGTATTTCGTGGTGATAAGGTATATAATAAGGATGGAGCCGAAGGAAATTATAATATAGATGATTTTCTTGATCCAATTAATTATTATTCATTTACCAAAGTCCTAGCAGAGCAAGCTGTTCTTGACATTATGGAAGATAGATGCCTTGTCCCTCGACTGTCGTTTAAGAGAAAGGGACCATGGCCTTATTTAGGGGCTTTTGTTGATCAATATACCTCGAGAGATACATCAGACATAATAGCAAATCAGATTGTACAAGCTACATTTGGTGGATTTACAGGAATTGTCCATCTTGGGACTCGTAGAAAAACGGTTTTTGATTTAGCACAAAGACAAAGTCCTAATGTAAGGCCGATCTCAATTAATGATATTAAAGATGTTATATTACCAAAAGACACTTCTTTGAAGTTAACAGAAATACCAGAGGTATTAAAATGAAACATGAGTTCGCTTCTCTTCCTCACAAAGGAGTCGTAGGAAAGATTGATAATAAAACAAGAATTGAAGGCTGTGAAGTAAGAGAACAGACTTTAATTCCTGATGATCGTGGTTTTTTAAATGAGATAATGCGTTCTGATTGGGATGTTCACGAGAAGTGGGGTCAAGTCTACGCAACACAATGTCTTCCCAATGTAGTCAAAGGTTGGCATTATCACTACAAGCAAGTTGATTATTTCAATTGTGTCTCAGGAATGTCAAAAGTTGTATTGTTTGACAACAGAGAAAATTCTTCTACCAAAGGTATTATTAATGAATTTGTTATTGGACCGCTTCGTCCAAGAATGATTCGTATTCCTAATTTTGTATGGCACGGATTTTGTGCCATTGGTAATGATCCAACGATTATTATTAATTGTCCAACTGAAATGTATGACTATAAAGATCCCGATGAATTCAGAGCTCCTTTTGATAGCTTTGATTATAATTGGTTTGGTGTAAGCGGATAAAATGAGAATTATTTATGTAGACTACTTTGGACCTGAGTCCTCTAATTCATATTGGCTTACAGAGTTTCAAAAAAGAGGAGTAGTAGTTACCTATGATATTCTACAGATTAAAGATGACCTCAAAGAATTTAAAGAAGCGGTCTTAAAATTTAAACCAACACACATCCACTTTGGCGGTAGTGTTAAGTCTGCTGGTTATATGCCACCAATTCTTATTAGAGAAATAAGAGAAGCATGTTCTAATACAAGAATTACGTTTTTTTATGGAGATGCATATAATGAGGAAAAATATTATCACGATCTTGCTCCATATGCAAGTGAGATTTTTATGTCGAATGCTTCTTTTAATTATACTTATATGCCTTGTCCTGCTCCAAAAGAAAACACAAGGCAATGGCAAGATGATAAAAAATATGACATCGTGTTTATAGGAAATAACTATAATCAAGAAAGATTAAATCTCATTAAGCAATTGTCAAAATTTAAAATAGTTATTTTTGGAAATAAGTGGCCTGATGAAGTTGACTGCAGAGGAATAGTTTCCCTAGCAGATTATCCTAATGTTTGTGCACAAGCCTGGATAGTCTTTGGAGACCCAGCAGGTCCAGTCTGTGAAAGATCAGGCAGAGATGAGTGTACAGTAGGAAATCCAGACTCTTTATATGATAGCCCGCTTTGTCGCTCTCGAAGTTGTAGTGAATATGAAGACCTTAATGCCTACTTGTCTAACAGATTGATGAATACTCTGATATCTGGCTCTGTTCATCTGGCTCCATATGTAAAAGGAATGGAACAGTATTGGATTGATAGACAAGATTTAGTTTGGTATAAAACAGAACAAGAAAGAGATAAGGCAATTGAAGAACTACTCAACAGTCCTGAATTATGTAAAGAAATTGCTTCTTCGGCTCAAAGTAAGGTGCTTAAAAAGTATACGTTCGAAAAATGTGCAAGGAGAATTCTCAATGGATAATGAGAGTGTAGAAATTTTTGTATATCTAAGTGAGAGTCAGAATCAAATTGAGGCATGTCTTGATTCTCTTTTGAAGAATACTCCTGATTTTCTTGACATAGTTCTTCTTGGAGATCATCTTCCGAGCCCTCTCTGTGCGCATGTATTAAATTTTCTTAATAAATATGACAGGAAAAAGCCAATTGGACTTTTGGCAAATCATATAGTTCAGGGATATGCTACAACTGTACATGATAAAATCAAATTATCAGAAAAGCAGGCTATAGCCATTGTGCGAGATAGCATATTGACTGAACAATGGTTAGAAAAAATGCTCCAAGAGCTTGTAAGACAGAAGGTTGGAGCCGTTAGTTCAGATGGATGTCTTCTAGTTGAAAAAGAGATGTTTGATGAGATTAAGTCCTTCACATCAGAGGAAGATCTTTTAAGTCAGATACGGCAAAAAAAAGAAGTATCTCGAGTCAAAGTCTCAACTTGCTTTGCACTTAAGGCCCTTATTGATAATGGATTAAAAGAAGAAAAAAATATCACTGTTTCCCCAAAGACGACTTTACCTCCAACTGTAGAATTAAGTAAGACAATCAAGATACTATCTCCCTCTGACTTAGATGAAAATACAGGACATTGGTGGGGAGATCACTGGGTTAAGCAAGACTTATTACGAGAACTTCAAAAGCTAGGATGGCGGCCTGTTGAGGCCGATAAGCAGGCTACTGTTTCCTTAACGCTCTGCGGTGCTCCATTGTTGAGTAGCTCGCCAATCAGAGCTGTTTGGATATATAGTCATCCAAGTAAGTCTGGAGCCTTAAAAGAGGTGCTGAATAGAAATAATTTCGACTTAGTCTATACCCTATCAGAAAAACATCTCAAAATCATACAGAATGTCCGTCAAGATGCAAAGATTCTTTTCCCCTATGCAGCAAAGAATTACAAAAGAGTGAATAAAAAATATACTCACGATGTAGTTTTGCTTGGTAATGCTTCAAAAGAAATGCGAGTAAGGTGTATTAAAAGGTTATCGAACACCAATCGCTTCCGTTTAGGGATTGCGGGTAGCGCATGGCGCAGTATGGTAGGAAGACATCTTAAAAGAGAAGAATTCCTGAGAGATTACTGGGATAATGATAAATACTCAGAGTTTTTTGGTCAAGCTCCTTTGACAATCTATGCTCACCATCCTGACATGAAGGATATGAATTTTGTTGCTGTCCGAGTATTAGATATCATTGCAAGTAGTGATTGCCTAGTTCTCTGTGACGAAAATCATGGACTTGGAGAGTTGGGATTAGATATGTTGCCCACCTTTAAAAGCGACCTTGATATAGTTGGTATGGTAGATCACTATCTTGCTCATCCACAAGAGAGACAGCAGAAGATAGAAGAAGCACGAAAGGTGATTCGCCTAAGGCATACTTTAGAATTGCGAGCAAAGCAATTGTCAGCTGACCTAGAAGAGATTGCTTCTCAGAAGGGAATACAACTAATATGAGAACAGTAGCGGTGTTTTTAGAAAATTTGCACGAAATGTGTTGGGGAATCAATAGTCAATTAGCCTATGCTTTTGTTAACTGTTTCAATCAAATAGGATTCAAGGCAACCCTTGTAGTAGATGCAAATATTATCAGAAGTAAACATTTTGATTTTGTATTTTCTGTAGCACCTTCACATGAGAGTTCATATCCCAAGAAGCCAGGTACAATTTACATTATGTATCAAAATGAACAACTGCCTTGTAGAGATATGACAACACATAGAGCTAATCTTGTTTGGAGAAGGTGTCGACAAGATATCTTAAAGTATGATGTTGTTTTTGATGTGTCAAAAGATAATATTGAGTTTTTGAGGATGAGAGGGAAGAAGGCGTTTTATTTTGAATTAGGCTACCATCCGCTTTTTAATGTAAAGAAGCAGGAGGTAGAAAAAAAGTATGATGTAGCCTTCGTGGGCAACATAATAGGAGAGAACAGTCGAAGAGAATATATTTTAGATGGATTACGAAATTTCTGTGAAACCAGTGGTTTTTCGTATAATTTTTGTCCTACCATTGTAGGAGATGAATATTATCAGTTAATGTTTTCATCCAAAATATTTTTAAATATTCATCAGACATATATAAGATTTTTTGAATCACAAAAGATTGTACAGACTGGCTTTAGTAATGGGGTCTTTTTGTTATCAGAACCGTTTGCTCGTATGGAAAGATATAAAAATGATCAACACATTTCTGTGCGACCAATTGCACATTTTGAACAAGCCATACAACATTTTCTTACTCATCCAAAGGAGCGAGAATGTATAGCATCTCAAGGACATCAATTTGTCCAAAAGTTTTTGCTGGTTGATAGTTTAAGGACAACATTAGATAGAGCAGGAATTACATGCTAACCGATATTCGTAATGTTCCTACAGAAGAATTGATGGCTCAAAAGTGGACTTATTCTGGTAAGTTTCCTAAAATTGCTATTTTAATGATCACACATAATCGTCTAGCATATACCAAAAAGGCATTAAGCCACTTGCTGCGATATACTGATGTTACTTCGCCACCTTTTGATCTATATATAGTTGACAACGCTTCTACTGATCAGACGAGAGAATATCTCAAGAGTTTAAACGATAAGAGAATTGTTGATATAACTTTCAATCAAACAAACAGAGCACTTTCTAGTGTAACTAATGAATTTTGGTATAGATGTCTCGACAAGGGATATGATCTTGTTGGTAAAGTAGATAACGATACCTTGGTTCCTCGCAGTTGGTTATATAATATGGTTAGAACTCACGAAGCAAGTAATTGCTTTGGTGCTCTTGGCTGCTTCTCCTTTGATTATTATGAGGATTTCGATTTTGATTTTTCCAAGAATGCAATTCGTCAATTTGGAAAAAGAGCTGCATTACTACAGCCCTATATTGGTGGCTGTGCATATACCATAAAGACATGGGTAGTTCAGCATGTTGGATATCTTCCAGAAAATATTTTCCTTGAAAAAGATGGAAAGTCCATCGAAAGAATAATTTATGGCTGGGACTGGTGGGAGTCGGCTGCAAGTAAGAGTGGATTTGTTCATGGATATCTGTATCCCTTTTTGTGTGCTGAACATATGGATGATCCAATGTCTTATAATTGTCTTCTTGACAAAGATCCTGGGGTTACGGAGCTTGCTAGAAGGAATGCAGAACAAAGAGAATTGCAGTATTCCAAGGCAAACATTAATGCCTGGATTAGAGAAAATGCAAGAAAATTGTTTTCAGTTTTTCCGTGTAATTCGAAATTTGGAAAAAGGCTTTATAAATGACAACAGTCTCCTTAGCTATGATTGTTTTTAATGAACAAAAACATATGCGAGCATTATTGACTAATGTTTATGACATGTTCGATGAAATAGCTATAGTAGACGGAGGCTCAACTGATAAAACAGTGGGAGCGATCCAAGGATTTGCAGCCCAGATGGGTGATAGAAAAATTAAAATATATACTAAGTCTCAGAGAGGACGTAGATATTCCAATTCTTGGAAGCAAAATCAGCACCGGAATTATGCGCTGAGCAAGTGCACAGGCGATTGGATTTTCACAATAGATGCAGATGAGAGATTAGATAGTAATGTACGAGAAAGATTAGAGTGGTACATAAATAATACAGATAAGCATGCCTTTGCAATGCCCACACATCACTATTGGGATACAGATAAGCAAATTAGAATAGATGGAAGATGGTATCCAGACTATCATTACAGAGCTTGGAAAAGGAAGGCTGCAATATATTCGCCACACAAAAGACATTGTTATCCTGTAATCAAAGGGTATCCAGATGTTAGAAAAGTAACAGAAGAGGAAAGTAGAGCGCCATATACGGATATCATTATTCATCATTACCATCATGTTCCTATCCAAAAACATGGCAAAATATATCGTGCAAATTTTAAAGAAGTTAAGACGAGGAAAGAATTGGAAAAGGGACTAAGATTGAGGACATTATGAAAGCATTCATTACTGGAGTCTCAGGACAAGACGGATCATATCTAGCTGACCTTCTTTTACAAAAAGGATATCAGGTTTATGGTATGGTACGAAGAACGAGCTCAATTATCCGTTGGCGCATTGAGCACTTAAAGGGAAATCCAAATTTTCACTTAGTGGAGGGTGACCTAGCGGATCAAGTTTCACTCAACAATATAATTAAGGACATTCAACCTGATGAAGTATACAATCTTGCTAGTCAGTCTCATGTAGGGGTAAGCTTTTCTCAGCCCTTATTCACAGCAGATATAACTGGATTAGGGGTAACGCGAATTCTTGAAGCATTGAAGACGCACAAGCCTGACGTTCGCTTCTATCAAGCGAACAGTAGTGAGATGTTTGGAAAAGTTCATGAGGTTCCACAAACAGAGACTACACAATTTCATCCGAGAAGTCCCTATGGTGTTGCAAAATGTTATGGGCACTGGATTACAGTGAACTATCGTGAGAGTTACGACATGTTTTGTTGCAGTGGAATTCTCTTTAATCACGAAAGTCCACGAAGAAGTAGGGACTTTGTAACGCGTAAAATTACTGATGCCGTAGCACAAATCGCAGAAGGTAAGATAGAAGAAATTGGAATGGGACTGTTGACTCCAAAAAGAGATTGGGGATATGCTGGAGATTATGTTGAAGCAATGTGGTTGATGTTGCAACAAGATAAGCCTGACGATTTTGTAATATCAACAGGCGAAACGCACACGGTTGAGGAATTTTGTCAATTAGCATTTGACTATGTAGGATTAGATTATAAACAATATTTATATACAGATCCACGTTTTGTAAGACCGGCAGAGGTAAATCTATTGATTGGTGATTCGAGTAAAGCAAAAGAAAAATTAGGGTGGGAGCCTAAGGTGTCATTCCGTGAGTTGGTGGATATGATGGTTAAGGCCGATTTAGAGAGATATAGGAGCGGAAAATGAAAACTATTGGAATAATTGGATTTGGATTTGTAGGTAAAGCCATTCAACATGGATTTGCACAAGCTACTAATTTTCGCATTCACGATGTTAATCCTAATGAATCAATTAATACTTTTGAAGAAGTAATGACGGAGAGTGACGTTATCTTCTTATGTGTTCCTACACCAATGGATATAGTTAGTGGAATTCAAGACTTATCTATCATGGATTCTGTGATGGAGCAGTGTACAAAGTATACTGATGGTACCGATCTTGTCTTGGTAATTAAGTCCACTATTCTTCCAGGAACAACGGATGGATATATTGAGAAATATCCAAATAGTAGAATTGTATTTAATCCTGAGTTTTTGACAGAGAGAACATTTAGACTTGATTTTATTAATCAGTCAAGAATAGTCCTAGGAGGTGCTCCTGAAAATACTGCTAAGGTTGAAGAATTGTATAAAGAGCGCTTTCCAACAACCCCTGTATTTCACTGCTCATCAACGGCAGCAGAATTGACAAAGTATGCAGCCAATTGCTTCTTTTCTGTTAAGATCTCTTTTTTGAATGAGATCTATCAAATTTGTGAAGCACTCGGTACTAGCTATGATGAAGTTATTGCAATGACTCTCGCCGATGGCCGTATTGGAAATAGCCATTGGACAATTCCAGGGCACGATGGCTCAAAGGGGTTTGGTGGTAAGTGTTTCCCAAAAGACTTGAATGCACTAATTGGTTGTGCAGAGAAATTAGGCATTGATCCAGTTGTCATGAAAGCTACTTGGGAAAAGAATATGGAAGTTCGAGAAGTACATGATTGGCTCGACATCAAAGGTGCAGTAAGTGGTCAAGATGAAATAGAAGAGGAAGATGATGACTAATATTCTTATTACTGGTGGAGCTGGTTTCATAGGAAGCCATCTTGCACAGAGCTATTACCGAGATGGTAAACACAAGGTGGTTGTGCTTGACAATCTCTCGGCAGGTTTAAAGAGTAACATGTACGATGGATTGCCATCAGAGGCACAAAAAGATAAGAATTACATTCTTGTCAAGAAAGATATTGGTAAAGTTAATCTTTTTAAATTATTGAAGAAGCATGACATTGAGGTTGTCCATCATCTTGCTGCTCGACCAAGAGTAAAATATTCTGTTGATTTTCCGTTAATAACGCATGAGGAAAATGCCACAAATACTTTAAAGCTTTTGGAGGCATGTAAGAAGGTAGGAGTAAGAAGGTTAGTTAATACTTCGTCTTCGTCAATATATGGAGCGCCTCAAAATTTTCCTACATATGAAGATGAACCAAAGCTTCCTCAATCACCCTATGCATTGCAAAAGCTGATTGGTGAAGAGTACTGCAGATTATACTATGAATTATACGGTTTTGATTCTGTCAGTCTTCGATACTTTAACGTATTTGGTGCGAGATCGACAGCAACATCAGAATATTCGGCTGTAATCCCTATTTGGATTGAGCAGATGGTAAAACGTCAACCAGTCACAATTGATGGAACAGGATATCAAGCAAGAGATTTTACAGATGTCGCTAACGTAGTTCACGCAAACAGATTAGCAGCTTTTGCAAAATCAACAATGCAAGGTCAAGGGATCAATATCGCTTGTGAGTGTTGCTACTCACTAAAAGACGTTATAGCAGAGCTATATAAGATATTGCAGATTGACTACACAGAAGAATATCGTCCATCTCGTCCTGGTGATGTTTTTAAAACTTATGCCTCCTACGAGGCAGCTCAATTATTAATTGGATACGAGCCAGTAGAAGGATTTGAAGAAGGTATGAAAAACTACGTTAAGTGGTATCTAGAATATTTGGACAAGTAGAATGACTAAAATACTATTTTATCCTAGCGGAGATAGAGAGTTACCATCATCTCATCTCCGAGTATGGGAGGTTGCAGATGAGCTCGAAAGGCTTGGATTTAATGTTACAACAGTTGACCCAACACTTCCAGATCCAACAAAGCGTGCCTATCTTGATCTCCTTGAAGCTGGTTCTATTGTATATGTTCAGAAAATTTCACAGCGCTTTCACAAGCCAGAATATTTTGAACCATATTTAAATAAGTTTACTATTATATATGATGTTGATGATTTTCATGCAGGTCTCGATGACGATATGATGTCAATGGTTGATACTGTGGTTGCAGGTAGTCATTACATAGCTGATTATGCGAGTCAATTTAACAGTAACGTTTGTCTTAATTGTTCTATAACCGATACTGAAATATATAGTTATGCTGATCGTTCTGTCAAGCCCATAGATGAACCGATTCGGATTGTATGGACAGAGAGTTATGCTAATGCTTATTTAGAGGATTTGACCTTAATTGAGCGTCCAATGCGAAAAATGTACGAAAAGTATAATATCGAGTTTACGTTACAGGGTTTACGACAAAATAGTTTTATTAGAAATCCTAAATATCATAATCTTGTTGTTAAATTTTTACATATGTTTCCATATGCAAAGATTCAAAAATTTATGCCTCTCGATCTATTTCTAGTAGAAGGTGTTGGTTTGATTAGAAATTCTGATATTGGAATTATTCCGTTTAAGCCTGATAGATTAGGAAAAGCAGGACAAAATATTCGCTCTCTAATGAGTGCTGGTCTTGGCGTAATAGGTACGCCAGGAAATGAGCATGAACACATTATTACACATGGAGAGACCGGATTTTTAGCTTCTTCCGAAGAAGAATGGGAGCAAGCACTCGAAAAATTGATTACTGACCGAGAGCTTCGCTTAAGAATGGGACGTAAAGCGTCAGACCACATATTGTCCACTTATAGTCGTGCTCAATATATGAGTAAAATCATTAAAATTCTAGATTTGCCGAAAACAAGCTAAAATACACCAAAATGTATTGATATTGCTCGATTTTAGGGGAAAGTGGGTACTTTCCCAAAATGAAATTTTTTAAAAAAGGAGAAAATTATGGATCCCAAAGCTCTTGAAGCACTAGTTAGTCTATCTGATCGACTTGACAGTGAAGGTCTCACCAACGAAGCTCAAGCACTTGATGAAGTGCTCGCTAAGGTAGCTGAAAGAAAAATGAACAAAAAAGCAATGACTGGTGGAGCAATGAAGGCTTGTAAGAGTCTGCTTCGTGCTTGCGAAAGCTTCTGCAAGAAGAATCTAGATTCACGTGGTGAGAATCGCCGCGAGCTAAACGGAATTGTTGATATGTGTGAAGATATGGTTAAGAGCCTCTCAGGTATCTGTGACAATGACTAATTTAGTTTCGCAGCTTATTCTTTTTCAAAAGAGGCTGCAAAGCAAAGGTCACATTCAAGAGGCAAAACAAATCCGTCAATTGATATTGTCTCACTATATTCCAGAAGATTCTGAAGCTCCTAGTTTTTGGAGAAGAAATCTGGATTATGGAGAAGGTCTATATCACGGAGATATGAGTAAGAAAAAATCAGTGGAGGAGTTCCTTAATAAAAAGAAAAAGAAGAAAAAATCAAAATGAAAATTCTGTATTAAATAAATTAAAAGGAGGCTTATGTCAAAGCTTGCGATAATTATTACAGTTCACAATCGCAACGATAAGAGATTGAAAAATTGTTTGCGTAGCTTGATTGCTCAAGATACGGTGCAAGATTATGAAATCTTTGTTGTCGACTATGCAAGTACTGATGATCTTCCATCAATGATTGGTGAACTTAACTCAGATAAAATTCTATACGTGCATGTGGATAAGCCTACTGTGAATATTTCTCATGGTAACAATATTGCTATACAAAATACAGATGCAGAATGGATTTGTGTGACGGATGGAAATTTTGTCTTTCAAAACAATTTTGTAGACAATGTCTTTGCAACAATGGGTCAGAATTTGATCCTTGTATGTACAGGTAGACCATATTATGTTCCTGAAATGTATATAGAGAATGAAACATACGACTTTGTTGTTGACTTTGATACAGCCTTGACAGCACCTGGTGTTGGTAAAGGTTCTCTTCGTCCTCAATCTTCTATCTTAGTGATGGAACGAGAAAGAACATTAGAGATTAGAGGATACGATGAAGAAGTAGTTGCCGCAGAAGATACTGATATACTTCGTCGCTTTCTCACTTCTGGAGCTTTTTTAACGAGGCTGGACACAAATACGTCTTTGATTTATCAAACATTCACTCAAGCACCTGAAGTAAAGCAAGCTAAGGGTCAAGCTGAGTTGGTTAATCTCAGTCAAGCTGAAGGTAAAGCTGCATTAAGAAGAAAGAGTCCGATTCGCAACCTCGGTAGAGAATTTGGAGTTCTATAATAATGGGAATTATTATACGAAGAAATCTTATTACTCAAGATGGGCGCAGAGTAGGTCCTAATGTAAAAAATACGGACCTTGTTCATGGTACTCAAAAAGAGCAAAGTGATGCCGACTTTGGTACCTATGAGTATTCTGGGTATCATCGTAATACGATTGAGAGCTATCTTCAAGGAGTTGGTGGCTCTCCGTATTCTCGTCAGTTTGATAGAAATACTGGTCAACTTAAGGCTTGTGGAATTAGTTTTTATGATAGATTAATTCAAAGGCATGAGATGTTATTGAGGTCTACTGGTGAGCCGGTATTGTTATTGAGAAGAAAAACAACAGGAGAGATGTGTCCATGTTACGACAAGATTCGTCATAGGTCTTCTGGACGATGTCCTGTTTGTTTTGGAACAAATTATACTGGAGGATATGTAAGATTTGTTAATTCTGCAGAACCTGATGGGAGAATTTTTGTCAGATTGTCTCCTAATGATGAAGACTTATTATCTCAAGAAACAGGTTTGTGGCAAGACAATAAGCCAAATTGTTGGACCCTACCATCTCCGACCTTACGAGATAGAGATGTGATAGTAAGATTTGATCCTGAAACAGGTGAAGAGACGTGGCGCTATGAAGTACAGATGGTTACACGAAATCAAGGAATGTTTAATCAACACACTGCACAGATTTTTACAATGCAACGTCTTGATAAGACTCATCCAATCAGCTTAGTTCGCACAGTGGATCTCGAGAACTTTTTGGTTGGAGATTTACAAGGTAAAGGAGATGGGTTACAAGATCAAATTGAAAACGATTTTGGTGATGGATATAATGATGGTGGATATAGTTCTGGATACTTCGCTGGCTATGACCACGGGTATCATGATTCATTTTATGGAGTAGATCAAAGAGGAATTCCAGATGATGATCGTGATGGATTTGCAGATCTTCCATTTAATCCTCATGATGGGGAAAGAGATCAAACACCTGATCCTACAATAAAGCTTGGCGATCCAACAAATACCATTGGAACAAAAACAGGATCAGGAGTTGAATTTTATCTACCAGGTTATAGAGAAGGATATAAAGACGGACTTGAAGATGGAGACTTGAAACGTATAGAAACTAATCCTCAACAGCGATATGACTTTGAAATTCGTCGTGGGGATATTCCAAGCGATACTTTGGGTCATCCTAATCCAAGACTTCCATTTACTCAACAACATGATAATGGACCGCAAGAAGAAACATAAAATTTATATTTTACATTTAATCATTTTAGAGGAGACTTAGAATGGTAACGGTAACAAATCAAGCTGAATTTGAAGCTGCAGTGGCAGCAAGCGAAGCAGAGATCGCTCTAGGAGCTATAATTAATACTCTCACAGTTCCTACTCACAGCTGTACAATAACCATGTCAGCAGGTACTGGTATGACAGGTGCAATTGTAAATTCATGTAGTGCTGGAGAATCGCGACTTTACTATGGTGGCGCTATGCCAGTATTAGAAGAATAAAGGAGAATTTAAATGGTATTAACTGATAATTTGGTGTCTTATTGGAAGTTAGAAGAAGCGACAGATGCCGTCAGACTCGACTCTGTGGGTTCCAACGATCTGTCACAAGCAGGTCAAAGTATAGCACAGGGGACTGGAAAGTTAAATAATGGAGCAGATTGGACTGGTACGACAGCAGCTAGACTCACACCTGGCAGCGGAGTACTACAAGATGATACATTTTCTGTTTCGTTCTGGATAAATATGCCTTCATTCAATACCTATGGTCACTACGTTAATCATACACATGGTAATTCGCAAGGTTGGGCAGTGTGGCTTAGAGATGTTGGAGGATATAAGATTGAATTTTCGGGCTTTGCTCAGCCCTCTTGGGACTGGGACATAAGCTCCTCCGATGTATCAATGCTTACAATTGGTCAATGGCACCATATTGTTGCTACAAGAGTAAATAGTGGAGCTGCAAACTTATATGTAGATAATGTTGTCGTAGCTAACACAGGAAGTAGCGGTACATCAGATTATGCTACAGACATGACTAACGATAAGTTTACTCTTGGTAGTCGAACTAATACACAACCAGGGAACATAGATGAAGCCGGTTTCTGGAATCGCGAACTAACAGTTGCTGAGGTTGCACACCTTTGGAGTGCTGGTCAAGGTGCGTTTTACGACAATAATAATGCGGATGACTTCGATGATGAAGTTCCTATTTGTTGGAACTACACTGCACAATACAAGGGTTCCACCAAAATGTTTAAATTATCAGGACCCGGCTCTTTTCCAACGAGCATCAATATTCCTGGTAACGTAGACATATCAACAGGTAAAATGATTGATGATGGTAAGGAAATAGACCCAAGCAATTATAAAGTCGAGTAAGCAAGAAGGAAAGACATGAAAGTAAGCATAGTAATTCCAGTCCTTGATAATTTAGATTTAACTAAGCAGTGCATTGAGAGTATTTGGAAGAATACCGAACTCGCTGCATTTGAATTAATCATTATTGACAATGGCTCGCAAGAAGAAACTAAGAAATATCTTCAGTCTCTAAATGCAACATTAATTAGAAATGATGAGAATCAGGGATTCACAAAAGCAATAAATCAGGGGATCGAAGTCAGCCAGGGACAGTATATTTTTGTTCTTAATAATGATACTATATTGTATCCTGATTGGCTTCCTCGCCTGACAGCTGCTTTTGATGAGAGTGTCGGAGCTGTTGGACCTGTGAGTAATTATGTAATGGGTAAGCAAAAGGTTGCTGTGGGTCGTAAAGATGTGTTACCTGAGAAGATACATCAACTCGTTTCTCTAAAAAAAGGGGAAACAGCAGAAACTGATTTATTAATTGGTTTTGCTCTTATGATTTCTCGCGATGCGTGGAAAAAGGTAGGAAAGCTTGACGAAAGATTTTTTGCTGGAAGTGATGATTTAGATTATAGTCTGCGATTAAGAATGGCAGGATATACACTGAAAATTGCACTGGATACATTTGTGTATCACGTTGGAATGAGTACTTCACACAAAGTCCTCAATCAAGCAGAGCAGATGTTTCACGATGGAAATCAGGCGTTTTTTGACAAGTGGTCTGATGAGTTGGGCGTGAAAATTGAGAGCCACAGACAAGCTTTTGAGGTGGCTCTTGGAGAAGATAAGAGACAAATATCAATTTGTACGATAGTAAAAAATGAGGGTGGTCTTCTTGAAAATATGATAAAAGTTACAAGTGCTTTTTGTGATGATTATTGTGTTTTAGATACTGGAAGTACAGACGATACAGTTGTAGATACTCGGAGATTGCTATTAAATAATGGATTTGTGCGGCAATTTGATTGGGATGGAAACTTTAGTAATGCTAGAAATCATGCACTCTCTTTTTGTAGAGGTGAGTGGATTCTACAATTAGATGCAGATGAAGTGATCCCAAAAGAATACGCCACAATGATGAAGCAGTTGATTGCACAAAGCGATTTTGATGCATTTAGGTTTAAGATTATTAATTTTAGAGAAAGTCCTTTTTTAGTTAAAAATCCAAAGAAAGATATACTGACAGCAGTTAGGATGTGGCGCAATTCTTCTGAAATTGTTTATGATGGAATGATTCATGAAACAGTAACAGATTCAATGGCAGCATCGGGATACAAAATTGGAGAAGCACCTGTGCCTATTGTTCATTATGCTTATCTAAAAACATCGAGCCGTCATTTTGATACAATGAAATTAGCAACCACAAAAGAGCCACACAGGAGTAATAATTGGTATTTTCTTGGAGAAGAATATATTAAAAAAGGTGAGTTTGAAGAGGCAATGAGATGCTTTGAACAAACCCTATCTCTTTCTTCTAAAAAGGAAAGTTATGAAAATAAAGTGCAGCAAATGTTGGATATAACTAAAGCTAAATCGAGTGGATTAGATATCAGTGTTTTTCCAAAAGGGGTATGCGAACATTTTCGGTTTTTATTAGAAAGTGAAAGCTAAGTAATGAAAAAAATAAAAATTGGCGACTTCACTACGGCAGTCACATCTGAGAATTTTCTCGAGTATGCTCATGAAATGAGACGACTTAGGGGAAGAAAGCCTTTACCTGAAGACATGACAACGGATAATTTAAAAATTTCATTTAATAGTGAAGAATATATTGACGACACTGTCAACTTGGCATTTTTAGGGCATCTCGATCATGATATTCTTATTCCTTATCCATCAAATGCTTGGATGGGTTCAGTTCTTCCTGATGAGTTTTGTCAAGAAATTCATTGTGTGAATTATTTCCAAAAAATCAATGGTGATTGTGAATTGACTCATGCTCTGGAAGATATGTATAGAATTCTTAAACCAGGGGGAGTCGTTTATATAGGGGTTCCTAATTTTAAGTTAATTCTTAGTAAAATTGTAAATGCAAATAGTGAAGTAGAATCATTAAAGTGGGAGCACTTTTTGTTCTCTCGTAATGTTGACGAGCGTGGATTGTTTTATAATCAATCGATTTGTGATTTTCGAAGAATACGGGGCCGAGCGTCGTTTGCAGGGTTTTCTAGTGCTACAGAAGATGAAAATTATGGTGGAGAGAGTGAAAAATTTCTTACAATGGATCCCGACGATTTTGATCTTCCAGGTATAAGTAAAAAGACACGTAAAGCGTTCTGGAAAATGCATGCAGATGATTCAATTCGCCGTAAAAAGTGCATTGTAGGTCGCTGTAATGCAAAAGCAGGACAAGTAGAATTCAAGCGACAACCATCAATATATTGTAGACGACACTACAGAAAAGCTAAACAAAAATTATTAGAAGCACAAGAACGAGCACTTCGAATAATGGTAATCCTTAAAAAGGGAGAATAGCATGGTAGAAGTAAATGAAGTTTTATATCCGCTCCAATATGATAGCGAGTTAAATTTCCCCTCTGTAACAGAGGTAACGGAAGCAACTGGGTCTGACATTAATCGTAATCGAGATGCTATTGTTCGTATTGAACATGTTTTAGGGATAGATCCGCACATTGGATTATATACAGAAGATCCGCTATCAGCTACTGTTAATAAGCGTATAGAAATTATAGAAAATGGCTTGGCAGAGGGAAGATTTGCGTTTAATAATATAAATGTAAATAATTCGTTACTAGTAACTACTGACATAACAGGAAGTGTCATAGTTGATATAGGTGGAGATGAGCCTGGTACTCGAATTGCTCCTGTTAATGTTCGTGGACCAATGCATATTTTTGATTCTGGAATTGCCAGCAATCAAGCAATCATCGATGTTCCAGTTCATGTTAATGCCAGAGCAAATGCAATTAGTGGTGGTTCAGTTCCTGGTGAGCCAATCTTAACTATCACTGATAGTAATGCTAATCCGCTGTTGGAAGATAGACTTGCTCTCATTGTTGACGGCAATGTTCTGATTCAGAATGGTAGATTGTTTGCTGATTTTGCTGTAAGTCATACACAGCTATCAGATATTGACACCATTCCTCGAAGTAGTGTATCAGCATTCCATGTTTCTCGTGGCGACTACCATTCTCACAAAAGGAAAACAGATCCTGCCACTGGAGCTCTATTAGATGAGGTCGATTCAAGTCCAGTAGAGGAAACAAATGGATTAATTAATCATGAAGATCTTCTTAGTATTCATACTAAAACAGGTCAAACAAGCTTCATTCCTGTTACAGGCATAGCCTATCATGTAACAAATGGAGACGATCACGATCATAAGGATGGACGTGGAGCTCAACTTAATCACGATTTTATGGCAAACACCGATCCTCAAACCTCAAATCACGTAACCAATGGTAATAGTCATGCTCACTCCTCCGCTGGTGATGGCGGAGTTGTTTCTCATTATGACCTGACTAATATTGGTTTTTTAAATCATACTGAGATTGATTATATTCTTAATGTTGATTATAAAGAGCATATTAATCTGATAGATCCTATAAATGCAGACGATATTGATACAGCGTTTGCTGGTGAAGGACATCATGTTCCACAAGGACATGTTTCCGACAATAATGCTCACCATGCAAGATATACTGATGAAGAAGCTCTAGCGGTTGAACTTGTAATTGCAGCTGATACGACGAGTTATGAATTAGGACAGAATACTACACTTCAGGGACATATTCAAGCACTCGGAAACGGTACGGTCTCCGAGGTAAATTCTCATGGACTCTCAGCTGGCGATATTGGAGCACTAGGAGGATATGATGCACAGGGAAATCTGCCCGACCTCACCCAGCAGCTATTAGAAACAACAATAACGTCTATTCTTCAGGATCCAGAGTTCGGTGCACTCAGCGGTAATGTTGATGAAGTGATTACCGGGTTGTGGACATTCCAGCATTTAAATGGAATAGTCATTCAAGAAGGTTCTGGTGGAGCAACACAATCGTTTGATTATAGTATTGCCTCTAGGGTCCCCGATGCAATTAATCATATTGATAATACAGGAACATCTCCTTATCATGCTGCTGCCGATTTAAGCTATGATCCATCAGGAAGTGCTACACCACTTACTGCAACAAATGTAAAAGCAGCTCTTGATGAGATCAGTGAAGGAAGAATTCTTCCATTCACGTTTACAACAAATCTTCCTGCTGTTTCTCCTACAGGAACAAGTCGATTTGGATTTAAATTACCGGTTGACATAAATGCCGAGGTTTACGACGCTTCTGTTATGTGGCACGGTAATGTAGGTGGAGCAGTGTCAGTAACTGTTGATGTTTTGCATGGACCCAGTGCAGGAGCCCCAGTGTCGATAATGGGAGGAGCATTTAATATTCATGGAGCGATTGGCCCCGATGCACCAACGTGGTTGACAAGTGTGGTTCCATTTGTCCCAACGATTGCATCAGGCGTAGCTCCTGGCGATAACCTCTTTGTTGACATAGGACATACAGGTGCTGGAAACTACGATGTGACTGTGACAGTGTATATTAGATTGACAGCATAATAAAAAAGTAATAAACTATAAAGAATTTTGAAAAAGGCGACTTTTTGTCGTCTTTTTTCTTTGGAATTTTGGGGCGGTTTCTATCGATATAATTCTATACCAGTGAAATATAACTTGTACTTGTTGCTGGAGTTAAGGCGGCATCAACTTGTACTCGTTGATTTTTTAACAAGCTAACTCGCCGCGAGATAGACTTTTACAACCTGTATAAAATGGAGACTGCATGGCACGAGAAGATGATCAGATAAGAGAAAGAGGGAATTCGATACCCCCTTCTCATCCGATTTTGAGCACTAATCATGTAGTTTATGTCAAGGATGTTGTAATAAATGCTCTGAGAGATATGTTTTCTCGTGATGCAGAATATACATATATTCGAGAAAATAATGGAATTTTGCCTGATTTTGAAAATCCAAATCTCGGCGTTGTGATCACAGATGTATATTCATATGAGGTTGTATTTCTACCTGCAATAACAGTCAGAGTCAATAGTAGCAATCTTGTTCCTATTTCGTTTAATCAAAACCATTCTACTCTTGATTATCAGAGAGACGGATATGGCCAATTGGTTCACGATAATTATGGAAGACCAATTCCGATTTATCAAGAGTTTGCCGGACTCTACAAAACATCCTTGACAATCGGTATTGCAACATGGACACCTTTGGATCGAGAAAAATTAGTAACGAAAGTGGCAATATTCTTTCAGCATTTGTTGCGAGATCAATTAAGTGCAGATTTTGGATTTTTTGCAGAGAACGTGTCAGTTGGAGGAGAATCGGAGCAAGAATATTCAAATGACTATATATTTTCGCAGACAGTTAATGTCGAAGCATTGACACAATGGACAAATCGAATTCCTCTTGGTGAAGAGCTACTGGCCATTAATCTTCAAATAGTTGGAGATATGACAGAAAATCCTCCACTACCAACTAAAAAAGACATAGAAGAGAGTTCCAGAGTTGATTGGTTAGATGAAATTAGAATTGTACCCGATCTTGATTTTGAAGATGCATTGCTTTTTGATGTTGCTGAGAATGATTTTTTCCTCACAGAAGATTGGCTTACAGTCTTATCGGAGACTGAAGGGTTGACTATCGAAGATGTAATACTTCAGATCAATGGAGATCCTTCACGAGGAGAAGCATTAATAGAAAAAGTAGAGCTAGGAAGACAAATAGCAGCAAGAGCAGTGGAGTTTAAAGTAAGAGGAAAGCCAAGTATGGTTTCTGGAAGCCCTGGCGATGGACTTCGATGGAAGATGCAAGATGGCTCAATAGTGTTTGGTGACAATTCTGTCTTACTTACAAATGGTTTAACAATAGAGCCAAATGGAACAGCAATAACAAGATCAGGAATTATAATTAGCCCTGATAATACTATAACATCGCCGAATAATATAGATATGGATTCAGCTTCTGAGCCATTTACGGCTTTAAGTATGGAAAATTTAACAGCATATAATTTCTTTTTAATCCTGTTGTATGCAAAAACAGCAGCAGGACAATCGATTATGAGTCTGAATAGTCTTATAGATGAGTATGTTACTCAACTAGAGCCAGCTCAGGTTACGATTTTGGAGAATATTAGAACGCAAATCAACGCAATTTACCAATTGCGGCTACTAAGAGGTCAAGAATAAATTGACACACAGTGAAGGAGAAGGACATGGTTAACATTCCTGGCATACTCGGCTATGCAGTACCGGGTGCTTACTCTATTGTCCGCAGCAGAATGGGATCTGTTGCGCTTCCAGGCGGAGCTACAATTACCGTCATTATGGGGCAAGGACAAAGAGAAGAAATTTTAGTTGAACGTGCTGTGGGTGGTGGACTCGATGGTCTTCCTGCACAATATGATCCACGCCTAGTTCCTGATGGTCGTTACTATCAGACTGAGCGTTATCCAGTTGCAAGAGGATCCGTACAGGTTTACCTCAATCCGCTTGGAGATGGAACAGATACCCCACTAGTAGAGATTACTACTACAGACGACGGTTCAGCATGGGCTGATGAGTTTGATATCGAGACGGCAGAACAGGTTGACCAAATAAATGGTGATGCTGCTGGACCACCTCCAACTGAACTTGACACCCTTGATACCTTTGGAGAAGTAGCAGGAAACTCCTGTGTAGTCCAAGGATTTAGACCAGATGTTTCTGGTGAGCTAACAAAGATGCAACTTTGGCTTGAAATGGTTGGTTCTCCTGTTGATGATATCACCGTTAAGATTTTCGGTGAAGATACAGCAAATCCAGCAAATCCTACAATTTCGGGAACAGAGCTTGCAACAGCAACGATTGCTAATGCCTCTATTCCAGCATCAGGGAGTGCTGATTTTGTTGATGTGACTTTCTCAACTCCAGCAGAATTAACTGAAGGAGAACTTTACTTTTTTAGATTAGAGCGAAGTAGTGGAACGCCTGATGGAGTCAATCACTTTGCTGTTGGTATCAATACTAGCGATTCTTATGGAGGACTGAATGAAGATTTCAGAGAGGGAGATGTTAGTTTATGGCCAGTTTTAACAACCATTGCAACTAATGATATGATTTTTAGAACTTTCATGACTTATGGTAGTTTTGGAACTAGCTACGATCTTTATGGCGTTGGCCCTGCGGGAGCAATTGATGAAGATGACTTTGGTCTTGATGGATATCAAGGTGCCTCAGATGGCTCAGGATTTTATGATACAGCCGTTGGTCGTAGATATGGGATTACTCCAATAGAAGGTACAGCAGAGCCTCAACACTATTATATTGATTATACTACTGGTCAAGTCATTCTTGATCACGCTCTCAATGCTTCTGATCGTTTGATCATTATTTATGTTGCTGAGCTTGATCTCAATGAATATGAAGTATTCTTTGATCTAGAAGATGTGTATGCAAAACATGGTTTTCCATCAGTAGATAATACTATCTCTCAAGCAGCTACGATGGCAGTATTGAATGGTGCTCCTGTTATTGCAGCAATCCATGCTGGTACAAGCCATAATACAACACTTGATACTTTCTACACAGATATTTACTGGCAAGAAGCCTTTGAGGCTCTGGAAAAAGAAGATGTCAATTTTGTTGTTCCTGTTGCACATCGTGACGTCCTTGGTGAAGTTCTCATTTCAAGATACGATACAGTAACACATGGCGACCTAACAGGTGGGCCTTCTGCTCCAGGTACAGAATTACAAGAAGATGTTGGTGGCGGTGATAATCCAGGAATTAATATTTATCCTTTAAAGGTTGATGAAGTTGGCGCTCCACTTCGTTTTGAGTTATATAAAAATGGTATAGAGCTAGTTGATAGTGTTGACTACGTACTTACTCATATTGGACCAGGTTCTTCTGAGCCAACAAAAATTACACTCACCCTCCCACTAGTCGATGGAGATCATGTCACAGTGAACTATCGTCCTGATATTGATTTGATTGCAGCCGTTCAACTAGTTGGAAAAGCTCATGTTGAGTTTATGAGTCAGGTTCGTCAGCGCAAAGAAAGAATTCTTCTCATAGGTGCCTATCAGGGCTATGGCTTTGAAGAAGTGCTTGATGCAGACACTGGAGTTCGTAATGTCTTTGGTGATAGCTTTAGAGTTGCTTTCTTTTATCCAGAGAGAATTCGCACTGTGATTAATGGTGAGACTATATATTTGGATGGTCAATATCTAGCCGCTTGTGCAAGTGGATTTATGTCTGGTTTTGAGTATATTCCAGAGCCATTAACACGCAAAACACTTGTTGGTTTTGATATTGAAACACGACAAAAGCTCACCACAGAAGAGCGTACTGAAATCGGCAGCAATGGAATTGTTTATATTGAGCCTCTGACTTCTGGTGGACGCGTACAACATGCTATGACTACAGTATCGAGTGCTAATCCTGTTGAAGAAGAAATTTCTGTTGTTCGTATTCGTGATTATGTTGCTCAGGTAGCACGAACAGTTCTTGAAGATAGATTTATTGGTACCGTAATCACTGATAAAACTGTTCCTGACATTGAGGTTACAACACACTCAATTCTCGAATCCCTAGTTGTACAAAAAATTATTACGGAATATGCTAGTGTCAATGTAAAGGTTGATGCTCAAGAGCCTCGCCAAGTCAATGTTGGCTTTGATGTTGCTCCTGTATTCCCATTAAACTGGATCAAGATTGAATTTTCAATTGGTGTCCTATAAGAGAAGGAGATAAAACATGGTTATTGATCGTAACATAACGGGCAATGTTACCAACTCCCCGTTTCACGATAAAAAACTTCAGGTTGCTCTAAGTACCCAGATAATCATCGAAGCTCAACACCTAGACGGTCAATATAGAGCTATCGGTGCTATTCAGAGCTTAGCGCCAACTGAGTCTCGTCAATTACAGCGTATTGGCGAGGTTGGAACTGATGCGACAATTCAAATTGTTCCTAATGCAATTCCAACAATTGAATTAGCAGTCACACGTATTGTATTTGACTATCAGCGGCTACCAGCTGCATTTGGCCGTGGCTTCCGTCACATTCATGCACAGCGGGTTCCCTTCGATATTCAGGTTATTGACTATAATGCGTATCGAGAAACTACTCTTGATCCTGGTGGTGGTGAGAATGTTGCCAGTGCCGCACCAAGAGTAGATGTAATTACTACACGCTATGTAAATTGTTGGATAACCAACTATAGCACTACTTGGACACAAGACAATTATATTATTTCTGAAACAGCCACAATCTGGGCAGAAACAGTATATGATGTCAATTCTGGTGGTACAATTGCAGTTGGTGGTGACGATGCTGTTGAAAAAGCTAATAATGATACTTATGCAGCTAACACATTATCACATGCTTATGCAACTCCACCTGATACAGGAACGCTACCAGGTGCGTAAATAATAATTTGTTGGGTGGAGATTTTGGTCTCCACCCAATGATCTTTGAAAGGAAAAGAAAGAAAATGACAGATGAAAGACATGAGAATGAAGCTCCTTTATCTCAACCAATTCGTATTGATGATATGAGTGAAGCTCCTCGCTCTACGCGAGAGTCAGTAAGAGCAACCAACCCCACTGTAGCTGCTGAAACGACTGTTCCAGGAGAAACGGATAGAGATAAGGTTGCCGAAAAGCATCAAGCTGGTTACGATAGAGCTCATGAAGTTGCTCAACAAAAAGCGAATGAAGCATCAGAAATGATTGCTTTTGCTAACCAAGCACCACCGGTCATTGAACAGAATGACCAGCCAATTGGTCCCGCCCCCACTATTCCCACCCCACAGCCCCAGCAAT
>Ga0164310_10000322_pt1 | contig 24984 bp, 32 predicted proteins | sample GuaBasSedimGuay1_FD_121795 | JGI IMG/M metagenome (GOLD analysis project Ga0164310, IMG submission 121795) | Subseafloor sediment microbial communities from Guaymas Basin, Gulf of California, Mexico - Guay1, Core 4569-9, 0-3 cm | ecosystem: Environmental > Aquatic > Marine > Hydrothermal vents... | reverse complement strand
TATCGACTCCTCTAAAAACAACTCCTCTTGCATAACGATAACAACTACGTTGTTATCTATATAACATTTTCGGTTTTGCACCGACAAGCAAAAATGTGATAAACGAGAAGATTTTCAGAAAAAAAGATTAAGCACTTATTTTGTTTCTCAAGTCTTTCAGAATTTTTAGGTTGCGTTCGAGAATGCTTATCGCCTCATCGAGGTCGAACTTTACCGTGACAGGGATTTTTATTCCTTTCTCAAGCCTGTATTCGATTACGTCTTTCAGTGTCTGAACGATAGGAGTAATCCTATCCATCTCGACGACGAGTTTTCCAACGAGGCTCGTCGGTCTCTCTTTTTCGACTCTCTTCGAGAATAAGTCTTCTCCCAAAAACCGCTCCAAAGCTCTTTCTTGGTGCTGTCTTATCTTACTCAAGAATTCTTCCTCTTCGAGTTCTCCGAGTTCGGACAAATACCGCCTAAGTTTCTCAAGAACGGGTTTTAACTCACGCCTTCCTTTTAAAAACAAATATTCTACCGTTCTATACGTTTGCTTCAGGAATTTTGGGTTTCGCCTATTTTCCTCGATCAATTCCTCCAACCTTCTAATATCAACCAATACACCACCCCTTTAAGATTAACCACCCGCAGAATCAGTATACGTTCCAAGCTCGTGACCGACCATTATGCTGTATCTGTGTTCACCCAACTCTGGCACGAATGCCAATTCGCAAGTCTTTTGCTCACCAGCTTTCATGTATATTTCCTTGCTTTTAACGATTTCAGCAGTGTTGTAGTCGTAGATCCAAATGAACACATTCCCATCAGATCCTTCGTTCTTGACTGTAACAACTGCTTTCATCACAGTGCCTTCTCGTATTTCTACAGTGTTGCCAGCTTGCAATTTGTTTCCATCGTATTCCATGTAGGCGTCTACGATTCTCGGATTTGGTGTTGTTATAAGAGGCTGGGACGAAGTTACACTAAATGTTTTTTCATCAGTTTTTACTACTATTTTCTTGTTAAGTGCTGGAACATATACTTCTGCACCAAAGCGTATCTTGTGTGACCCCCATGTCACCCTTGCTTGTCCCGATATTGTTTGAGATTCATGCGGGGAAATCGTTATCGGCATTTTATTTGGTGGCACCGCCCAGTATTTTACACCGTCGAGTATCATATATGGTTCAACAGATATTTCGTAATCACTGTTATTCGTTATCCTAAAAGAGTAATTTAGGAAAGGATTCGGATATGACAGTCTTCCCTCAAGTTGCAAAATATCGACGTCTACTTTTAGCTCTGTAGGTGGCTTAGTTGGCTCGGTCGGCTTGGGCTCGTATTTTATATGCATTTTAACAATCCTTGCCAAATCGTATCTTAAAACCATATTGTCAATCTTTAGTATAAGATCCCCTCTAACATTAGGATCAAGCCTGAAACTAAAGCATATCGGCACTCTATGTTCGACTGTTAGAGTTGTAGACTCGTTTGGTCTTAGCACCTTGATAATATTGTGAACCAGTTTCTTACCTATTCTTATTTCCGTGTTGGAATTGTTAATTATAGTAATTGTGGTCGATCGTGATTTATGGATTGTAACACTCCAGAACACAGTTTTAGATACCCACTCGACAAGCGGTAATTTTGTAGCAACGAGAGTATTGCTGTCGTAGGATGTCGAACCATTACCTATAAGAGTTCCATCTATGGCTTGTCCGACCTTTCTACCATTTTCAACAATCAAATATGGGTGACCAGGTATTTCCGACATACGCTATCACCCCATACTATTTTTGTGTTGCGATAGCATAATATATTTTACTAACATTCTAAGTATCATTTTATTACTCTATTTCCAGTCACTATCATTCCCATTTCTTCAGTTCAAGCCACTTAGACAAATACCTATAAAAAAGCGTAAGGCTAAACGAAACTACTGCAACTACTGCGGCATAAATTAAGCTGTCTATGAATTCGTCTTTAGTCCAAACTCCAAGTATCTTCTTATCTTCCTCCACCATATTTCCTCAAGAACTACATTATTGCCCTCAAGATTTTGAAGCCGATCACCGCCGCTATTATCAGTATTATTATAAGCAATACTCCTTCGATTTGCGGTTTCAGCTCTTCGGGCGTCTTACCGAACAGCGGTGCTAACAGCTCCGCCAATGGCTGTGAGATTGGGTCTAACCAGCTCCCCTCTCCATTCGCCATACTACCACCTCCTTTTCAGAACAAAACACCCAATATTATTCCAAACACGAGCAGACCCGCAATTCCGAACACGAATGCTCTCGCCTGATCGCAAGTCCACCCAAAAAGGTCTGCCACGGCTTTGAACAACGGAGGGCACTCCGCCTCTTCTTTAGTGACCATTTTCACTTCGATTTCGTGGCTTTTACCCTCTGCTGGGTGGATCTTACCTTCGTATGGAACGTAACCCGTCTTAGTCACTTTGTATTGATAAACGTGGCACGGCTCGACTTCTCCGAAGTCTGCGTATCCGTTCGAGTCCACGACGAGAGTTTTGTCGTATCCGATTTCGTCGCACCACATGTGGACTTCCGCACCAACTAATGGCTCTTTCTTGCCAGCAAGCTCGTAGTAAACGTAGAACTTGACATTCGCCTTCGGAGAACCTATCGTCACGGTAACCTCTTTAGTGGGACTGTCGAGCGTAACCACGAATGTTTTCTCACCGTAAATTGGATCCGAAACTTTGAACTCGTAAGTTCCATACGGTAAGTTGTCGTAAACTACGACGCCGTCTTTCGTCGTTCTGAAGTCTCCCCACTTTCCGTTGACTTTCCTATACACGTTTGCATCCTCTCGTTCGCCCTTCCAGTTATATACTATGATCTTTATGTCACCTCTTAGTTCTTCTGGCGTCAAGTAAACAGTTATCGTTTGTCCGTCTTTATCTTTAGTGGCTTTAAAACCGCTTATTGACGACTTAACGTATCCAGACTTCTCAACCTCACCCGTAACCCACGCATTCATGTTGACCTTAAACCAGTCCGTTTCTCCGTAAGAGTTCGTGTATTTCGTTCCGACCAAAGAGCCATCGGCGTAGATCGTCACTTTCGCATCTTGTATAGGGTCGCCAGTCTTTTTGTCTCTTACTTTTATTTTGAACTTTACCAAAGCCTCGATAACTTTTACGTAAAACACCATACTAATCACCTTATACATTTAAAATTTTAAAAAGTTATCGTCGATTAGTCACCGATCGTGTCCGTGTAGTTGTCTAACTCGTAACCCGTCTGGAGCGAAAGCCTGTAATCTCCAGCGTCCAAGTCGAGCGATAGTTCGAAATCTCTTTCCTCTCCGTGATCTAAATACTTACTGACGTATTTCAACCTCTTGCCAGAGTTGTAGTCGTAAACCCAAAAGTAAACGTTGCCAGCACTCCCCTCGTTCTTAATTCTCGCCTTAGCCGTAACAGACTCGCCTTCCTTGATTTCTGCAGAACCGTCCTCGTATACGATTTTACCGCCACACACCAAGTAACCCGAAACGAACTTGGGATACGGATTTGGCGGTAGCTCCTTTTCGAGATACGCCGTTATCGTCTTTCCGTCGTATGTAGACGTTGCGTAGAATCCTTTTATAGTGCCTTTCTTGTATCCAGGTTTTTCGACTTCTCCCGTAACCCACACACCCTCTTTCACGGTAAACCAATCCGTTTCTCCGTAAGAGTTCGTGTATTTCGTTCCGACCAGCGAGTCGTCGGCGTAAATCTTGACCATAGCACTCTTTATCGTTTCACCAGAATCTTTGTCTCTAACCTTCACCTTAAATCTCACGTAAACTTCCTTTTTCCTCATGTAAACCGTTATCGTGTCACCATCGTATGTGTAAGTCGCCGTAAACCCCTTGACGTCTGTGGTTATGTATCCAGACTTCTCGACGTTACCAGTAACCCACGCATTCTCCTCGACTTCGAACCAATCCGTTTCCCCGTTGCTACCAGTGTATTTCGTCCCCACCAAAGAGCCGTCGGCGTAGATTGTGACTTCTGCACCAGAGATTGCGTTTCCTGTGTCGTAATCCCTTACTTTAACCTTGAACTTGATTTTGCCGATCTTGTCCACCTCGAAGACTTTGTAATCGCTCGGATACTCCGCCCCGATTCTGTAAACGTTTAGCGAGAACCTCGTCGGGTCTTCTGGCTTGTCTGGCATTTCGAAGAAATAGTATAACCAATCAGTAGTGCTATAAGGGTCAAGGAATCTATACTTGTCGTCTCCAACTTTGTCGGATCTCCACCACACGTTTATTATCACGCCGAGTTTCTGATCAGTAGTATTCCTAAGTTTAAATCGAACCGTTACCGTGTCTCCTGGTCTTGCCGACGGGGTTTGCACCTCCAAATCCACGATCTCCACGTAACCCATAAAACCACCTCAAGCCTTGTCGTCTACAACACGTTTCCCGTCTTCCAAGTGGACTGCGTGGAACTCCAAAACGTAGTCTCCTGGAGACGGTGTCAACTCTACGGAAGCTAACCACATGTCTCCTGATTTTAGGAATTTCGTTACGCCGTCGAGATACTCACCACTATTTTTGTCGAACACGAACATACCACACGTTCCGTCCGCACCATCGTTCTTTATCAGTCCGCAACACAGCAACGTAGCTCCGTGAAGCACTGTCAGCTCCGTTCCAGGGTAAAACATTTCTCCCGTCTGCTTTATGACTATGTAAACCTCAGACGCTTTGTCGACGAATACGCATTTTGGGTTTTGCACCCCTGTCACGTTTATAGTGGTCTCCGCTTCGGCGTTACCGTCTGGCGTGTGGGCGACAACAGTGATCTTCTTTTTTCCAGGTTTTTTGACATTAAACGTTATCTTGAATTTCCCTTCCGCATCGGTCGTTGTTTGAACGGTAGACATTTCGTTTGTCTCTAAATCTACTATCGTCGCTGTAATATCACAATTAGCATACTTGTGCTGTCCAGTAGCGTCATACACTTCCCCAGTAAAGCTAATAGAACACGGAAAACGATCGCAACTCGGCTCCCAGCTATCTGGTATATCCAAGTGTAGAATTGGCAATGGTTTTTGAGCTTGCCTAAATTCAATATCTCTTTGATCATCAACATGAAGAACATCTTCTGGTGTTGGATAGTAATGTCCGACAAGGATACTTATAGTGCCAGGCACATGTGCAGTAAATGTTTTTTCTATGTGGCTTCTACCTTCTAACGCTTCACTATATCGTTTACCAAACGCATAAATCCTAAGACCTGCATCGTCCTCGTCAGCACCAGCAATGTCTAATATTATTTTAATGGTATCTCCTTCCAAAGCCTTCATTATGTATACTCCAGGATACCTGGAAGGACATTCCATCTCCTCGCCAGTTCTTAAATTCTTAACGATTACTCTTTTAAAATATACCATCCCAACCACGCTCCTTGCGGACTGAAAATTCCGTCGATTATTGTTACCACGAAATTTACTTAAAAAGAATCGTTAAAAATTTTTCTACTCTTGCAGAGCAATCCAGCAAACTTTGTCTCCGTCTATGTCACTCGTTGCGTATAATTTATTTACGTTGTCTATGTCGATAGACACAGTTTCTCCAGGTGCGAGGACAAATCCGCTGTTGCTCGAAACGGTATCGTTGCCAATGTAAATGTTTCCACTGTTCGTTGGGAAAGCCTTCACGATCACGGACACGCAAACCGCCGATCCGATTGAGATTGGTGACGCTCCCGACTGGTTCGTCCCCGATATTACCGCCTGACCCGTGATCACAGATTTGGGAACTGCTACTCTAACCGTATCCCCGCTCACTTCAGCCCTTACGGTTTCTCCAGATACTTTCGCAATTATCGTTTCACCACTAATCTTCGCAATGACAGTTTCTCCAGAAACTTTAGCTGTTACAGTTTCTCCGCTGATCTTGGCGATCACTGTTTCGCCCGAAACTTTCGAGATTACAGTTTCTCCGCTAATCTTTGCGACCACCGTGTCACCACTGACGATCGCTCTCACAGTCTCGCCCGAGATTTTCGAAATTACAGTTTCTCCGCTAATTTTCGAAATGACGGTCTCGCCACTAATCTTTGCGATAATCGTTTCCCCACTTATTTTCGATATTTCAATTTCACCTGACGTTTTTGGAGAGCCGCTACCAATTATATGAGTCATAAAACCACCTCTATGCGTTTCAAACCTATTCTTCCCACCACAATATCTTTACACTAAAATCTTCACTACTCGAACTTTTATTCGTTACCGTTACGAGAATGTTGTTACCTTCAGGAATGATAACTGATTCACCTAACCCATATATAGACCCCACTGCTCTAACACCACTTCCACCTGGTAAAACCGTTTGCTGATATGTATCCCCAACAGTATAGGACCCACCATATTCAACGTTAGCCACAGGGGTTATCGAACTTCCAATTCGCAAATTCTGAGGAGTCAAAGATGTTCCAGAAGTAGATACAGTGTTATTAACGTGAACATTCACATGACCTTGCCCAGTCGAAACGACCTCTATCAACACCAAATAAACCGTTCTTCCGCTACCCGAAGGGTTTTCGAGCAATACTTGAACTTGTGCATCAGAAGAAACGGATTCAAACCTGTGAGAGACTACAAAACCGTAACCGTCGTAAACCTTCTTGAAGAAACGTGGATTCATTAAGAGAGTTCCATCTACGAATTGGAGTAATGCCTGCGGTATCTTTTCGTGGAGTATTTTTTCAAGCAGTCTTATCGGAAATCCCGACGCTCCCGCCATGTCTCGTCAAGGAGCTGTGTAGGAGTATCTAACTGCGTCCCCGCTGACTTCCGCAAACAAGTATATCTTGTTCAAGTTGTCGATGTCCACAGCTATCACTTCTCCTGGTTGCAGAGAGTAGCCAGTTGCGTCGCTCACTCCGCTACTACCGAAATATATCGCCCCAGAATTCGTATTTTCCGCCTTGATGATGACCGAAACGACTTCCCCACTCCCCAAAGGTGTAGGAGATCTCGGAATCGTTTTCCTGTTAGTGTATAGTTGTGACGGAGGTTTTGCGACTTTCGCTCTCGAAGGCATTCTGACCCACTGTCCACTCTCCTCGTCGTAAACGTAAACCTTGATCTCGCCTTCCCTTATCCTCCAAATTAATTCGTTGATATTTACGATATTTAATGCCGAGACTGGACTACCCTTGTTGACCATACACGCCGCACCTCTAACTCTTCTCGACGAAGTCTTTGCACTCCGTTATCGATTTCGTCGGAGAATCGTCCCCAACGACAACGTTCTTCCTCGCTTTGCAGAAGAACTTGTATTTGTAACCAGTTATCCTAAAAGAGGCTTCAATCGTCTCTTTGATTTCTTCGACAATTTCTTTCTTAAGCTCGTCCAAATTCACTTCTTCTTTGTTTTCTACAGCGTTAAGCCTGTCTTGAACTCTCTCGTTTATTTCTTTTTCGTAAAGCTCCAAAATCTCCTCTTCCGTAAGAGTTCTATCCATTGCGTTTGCACACCTCAAGCACAACATATCAACCACCCTTAATATTTAAACCATCAACCAATTTAAGAGTTACTCTTCCACCACTGCTAACATCGTCGTAAGCCGAAACTTTCCACAAGTAGAACTCGTAGTTCCCGCCCGTAACCACGTTGATCTTCTTTTTGAGGGTCTTGTATCTCGAAGCTTCGATTACGATTTCCTGTTCTCCCTCGACGGTTTCCAGCGTGAAGTATCCTTTTTCGTCGGTCGTCGCTTCCGAATCGCCTATTCGAACCTTAGCACCAGCAATCGGTTTGCGTATTCCCGTAGAAGAGGATTCGACGGCGTCCCACACGTATCCCGAAATCGTGGCTGGATCGAGGTAAATGTCCATTCTGTAATTCGATTGAATCACTGCCTTTAATCCCGTCGCTGGTTTGAATCCTGGTCTTCTCGCCTCTACCACCCACTCGCCTCTCGGCACGGGGATTTCGTAGTAGCCGTTCTCGTCGCTGACACCGTAGTTTTCGTATTGACCTGTTTGTGCTTTCACTAAGACATTTGGAACGGGTTCTAACGTTTTACTGTTGTAGACGTATCCGTAGATTTTACCCCCTTCAGCCAACCTCAATACCGCAACGTAATACCACCTGTCCCCAACTCTCACGAAACCTTCCGAGTCCAAGTATGCTCTACACCTGTCGTCTATAATGTCGTTCTCCTGAATGGCAACTCTTACTTTACCCGAGATTAGAACTTTTCCTGCGATAACACCTTTCTTGATTATTATGACATCATACTCCTTCTCAGACGGAACGTCTATTTTGTAGAAGCCGTTTTCGTCGGTCACCGTCGAAGCAACGAGGATGTCCGTTCCAGCGTAATAAACGTAAACCTCAGCACCCATAATCGGATCGCCATCCTCGTCTGTCACGATACCCATTATGGACGGGTTCACTGGGAAGCTCACCTCTAACTCTCTGAGGGTTATTCTATCGTTGAAAAGCATGTATCCTGGGTAAATGTATCCCTCCTCAATGTTCAACGAGTCTGACAGGTGTAATTCTATTTCGAAGGGTCTCTCGTAGAGGGTTATTTTGTCTCCTTTCAAGTCCATCATAAAAGCATCTTCGAGCCTCGTGAACAGTTGTGGGTAAAGTTTTATCCCTGTCGTCAGGCAAACGTCCCAAGATCGCATATTCCACGATCTACTCCAGCATTTGTAATAACTGATGTAAGATGGAACATAAACACCCCCAGCAAAATTTCTGTTTATTGAAGATGTTTTCTCGTTAATTTCTTGTGCTTTTGCAATAGCTATTATGTCTATTTTAGGCGGTTCGGGTGCTGGCTGGTCGGAGAACACGTAATCCGTCCCTACTTTTAGCCTGATCAACGGTAATTTCCCCTTCGGATAGGTCAATCTAAATCCAAAGCAGTCAAAGTCTCCCTTACGCATCGTAGTCGTGAAATAGATCACATTATCTCCAACTCTTGTTACTTCCTCACCAGAGTCGAAGAATCCTTGCTCTCCTACTTCTGGAAGGTCTATCAATTCGAGCGTGGATTCTGGCGTTATAGCTTCAAGAGTTCCGTCCACTGAAAGTGTTGCTCTCGGGTTCGCCCAGTTGTATGGATCTCCCAAAACGAGTATTCCTTCGATGATCCACTTCGTTTTCGTCGGGTCTTCGTATTTGTCATACGTGTAAATCTTGAACATGTATCCATTAGGACTGAAGATTTTTTCAATGCAATTACCTCTGCTTAAGGGAGCGATAAATACTGATATGTCTACAGTGTCCAATTCCGTTTTCGCTTGGAAATACACCCATCCCAAACTATATCCCTGCTTGGTTGCTACGAGAACGTATTCTCCAAGCGGAAGTTTCATTCTGAAATACCCTTCTTCGTCAGTGGTCGTTATGTGATCTGGTAAGTTCTTTCTGTTGTTGAGGTCGTAAACGTGGACAATAGCACCTGGAACAGGGATTTCGGAACCTGGTGCAAATAGCTGTCCAGTGAATTCTATGTATTGTCCCTCGACGAGTTGCATTGCTGTCGTTTTGACTTCGAAGAGTTTTAGCAGTTCGTTGAGAGTCCACTTAGCCTGGCTGACTTGATCTACTATGGGTAACGAGTCTTCGAGAGATATTATTTCGTTTACTATCGTTGTCTTGAATGTTTGCTCTGTGAGAGGTAGTTCTTCGTAGAGAACCCACTCGACGCTATACTCTGTGGTAAGCTTTTCCTCTGCAACCTTCTCCGCTCCTTTAAAGCTATACTCTGTGGTAAGCTTTTCCTCTATCGCCACACTTTTACACCTCTGTTACAAGCCATACTTCAAGTATAGCTGTCGATCCACTCGGTATCTCCACAGGCTCAGTAAGTAAATCTCTCGCAATTAGAACCTTACTGTATGATCCAGCGTTATTAACAACTACAGCTATTAAACCTATCTCTTTTATTGTTAAATCTACAGATCCTTTGTTTTCAAATCGTCTCCCCAGTTTTTGAATAACTCTGTCATTTTCAATCAATATATCACTAACGGTGGTTACATAGTAATACAATTGTCCATCGGCTGACCCATGAGGTATCTGGTTTTCGAGTTTGTAATCATTCGGGGATACTGGTGTTTCCCCTGTTCCGACAACTATACCATAACTCGAATCCCCTTCTGGTGCATTAAGTAGCAATCTGCCAGGATTTGTTCCAGATGTCGCCCTCCATTGTCCATGATTATTCCAAGCACCATAACAAACTCTCTCACTAACTGTGCAAGATTCTAAATTTCCATTTACATCTATTACATCAATCCATTGTGAAGCTAAAGTGGAGCGTAATAATTTCATAAAATTAGATACAAAAGATGACACTTCGAAAATTTTTCTCACACCATTTATTTCACATACTATATACATTTTAATGTTCATAAATCTCACCCCTTCTTAACTCATAATAAAGTAATCCACGATGACTACTCCACCCGAATTGGGAACTGTCACTGGTTCGCTCAAGACATCTCTAACAATAAGTATACAAGAACCATTATGTATCTTTGCAACAAGACCAATTTCTTTTATAACTACATCGACACTTCCCTTGTTTTCGAAAACTCTTGACACAGTTTGTCTAATTTGAGATTCCTTAATCGATACATTACCTACCGATGATGAGTAGTAATACAATTGTCCATCGGCTGACCCGTGAGGTATCTGGTTTTCGAGTTTGTAATCATTCGGGGATACTGGTGTTTCCCCTGTTCCGACAACTATACCATAACTCGAATCCCCTTCTGGTGCATTAAGTAGCAATCTGCCAGGATTTGTCGCACATTTGCTATAACCTACCCCTCCAACGCTATAACTCGCTGTAATTGAACCTGAAGTCACTTCATTTCCATTTATGTCAACCACAGTAACCCATTGTCCAATTAAAGTAGAATGAAGTAAAGTCAAGAAATTCGCTACGAAAGATTCAGATTTTTTCTCTTTACTATATACTACCTCTCCATCTTTGTCTTTTACTGTTATTTTATACACGAGATATATATTGGGCTTGTTAAACATATTCACTACCCCCCTACATACACACTTTTAAGGTTTATAAATCACTTCAACTTTTTCAGGCGTCTCGATGACTGTTATACTATTAACTGTCGTTTTTCTAAACACATTAATCCTAACTTTTGGATGCCTATATACCACTACATGAACTTCTTTGTCTTCTATAGGATCCTCTCTTTCATAACCAACCCCATCCGCTAATCCTTCCCTCCTATATATCTTAACAATGTTCTCTTCAAGGTATTCATATATTTTGTAGAATGTATAGCAATACCAGTCTTTCATTCTCCAATCTGTAGCCGATCCTGGACATCCTCCATAACATATAGTCCAATATTTACAACCTCCACAACCACCATCACTTACTGGTATCTTTCTAAGAGCCATATACCTAACATAAATCGGTTCTTTTAATCTTGAGAAATGCTGTATGTGTAAGTTCGTAAACATACAACCTGTGACTGTTCCATCTCCGAGAATCGTTATTGCCCTCTCAGGACAGAAAATATCACATGGAGTCATAAAGCAATCGTTTATAATTGGACTACCACATAAATTACTAATGAAATAATCTACTTGATCTACTCTAAAGTCAAATGACGATATATGTATCTTGGTCAAGAACTTAAACACTTCTAACAATTCTTCTGGAGATAGCATATAATCTGTTGGTATTTCAGGAGGTCTACAATACATAACATGTATATCGTTAATACCTATTTTCCTGAGCCAATTTATGAACTCTAACAAATCCTTCGGATTTTTGTTATACTTGTGCAATACTGTCATAGGAAAAACCTTTACACCTTCCTGGACAAGTAATTCTATATTTTTCATAATCCTCTCTGTTTTTTCTTTATTACACCTAAGTATGTTCATGTGAGGGAGACCATCTATGCTAATATCTACTATAGTTTTGTATTTCTTGAATAATTTTATTATCTCATCGTTAATATTCAACCCATTAGTAACTATACTCGATTCACCAGTATGTCTATATGCAAACTTTAGACATGCTTCAATATCTTTTAATGGCATTATCAAAGGTTCTCCACCATGCAATGCTATCGGTCTCATTTTTGTTTCTTTATACACCCTTTCCGCCGTTTCAAGGACTTTATCGATATTGTATTCTACGAAAAAATGTTTGATAGCCTTTTGATAACAATATTTACAATTATTGTTGCAAGCAAGCGTTGGTTTAAGCAACAAAACCATATTTATCCCACCACAATCACCCAAATTACTTCTAAACTCTGCCCAGCTTGCATGTTCCTCGCCGAGAAGGTCTGCCTTGCGAGCATGTTCGGGTTCGCCGATACTGTGTCATCAAACAGTCCTGCTTCGGTTATCGACACTGCTTCGTTGAACAAGAATGTATAAGCCCACTTACACCTAAAATCAGCTTCGTAGCTCACAGTAGCCTCTCCTTCAGAATAATACGACTGCAAAGCTGTGTCCGATGCTGTCGGTGACGCAGTTCCAGTCCCTATCTGAATGTATTTAAACGGCTTGGTGTGGACTCCGTTGATAAGTTTAGCGACTATCTCTTTACCCTTATTCACTATCAGGTTTTTCTTCCTTAACACATCTATTATTTCTCCATCCACATCTCTCCTTATAAGCTTCAATTCCCCTCTTAACTTGATCATACCATACACACCTCTCTTTCAAACATTTACGTTATCAAATTTAACTTTAACTCAAAATACTCGTATCCCCCACCTAATTCTTAGAGTTTTGTCAGGAGTCATATACCTCGGCGAGAATACAACTCTTGCGAGCATGTTCGGTGAGTTGGCGTAAAGGTCGTCGAAAATCCCCGCTTCCGTGATCGTCACCTCCTCAGTGAAAGAAAACGTGCAGTCGAGGACATTCGCTATCCAATACGGGTGATACGCCCACCATGCACGATATTCTCCAACACCCGCCTCCTTCTCAGCGTAGAACTGATCGAGTCCCGTGTCCTCATCCGAAGGTGGTTTAGTCCCAGTTCCGATTTGGATAAATTTAAAAGGTTTCGTGTGCAACCCACCCACGATTTTCGCAATGTATTCCCTACCAACGTTTACTAAAGTGTTCTTCACGACTAACGAGTCCACGACTCTTCCTTTTTCGATTGTAAGTATCTCAACTATCATGGCTTGCCCCAGAATCCGATGAAAACACCCTCGTATGGTATCGGATCGGAAGGCTCTGTTCCGTCGTTGGGATATGGAACGGAGTTGTTGTTGTCGATCAGGAGTTTGATGTGTCTCCTAACAATTATGGGTCTCGGAAGAACGAGGGGGTCGTAAATCCCACCCGCTCTCGCCTCTCCGCTTATCGGTAGCTCCCTATCGTCCACGACCCAGTGGTAGTAGCTGTTGTCGTGCTGGTCGCTTCCCAACGCCACGAGGTAAAAAGGTTTTCCGAGCTTCTCGGGATCCGTCCACTCGATCAAAGGATACTTCTTAGCACCAGCGGGGACGGGGTCTTCGAGAGTCGAAGCTCTCCTCTCGTAAACGAAATCGGTCGGCTCTATCGCACTCAAGAAAGGTATCTCGATCACTTGTGGCGTAGGCGTTGGAGTAGGTGTAGGCGTCGGAGACACACCTACCATGGCTTTAAGCAAATCTCTTATCTCTATCAACACGTCCAATATCGACTCGTCGACTCTCAACTCAATCGCCTCTCTGCGAGTCCTGACATTACCGAAAGCAACGCCAAAACGATAGCCGCCAGATACGATGCAATGGCGATTTGCGTTATAGTGTTCAAAGCTTCCTCCATTAACCCGCCATCGACGACCATATCTGCCATAGCAACGCTATCAAGATGATTAACAACACCACCTGAACGAGTTCCATTATCGTCAACCCAAGCTCCATACTACACCCCCTCCTTCAAGATGGGGTAGCCGAGGACTGCGTAGGCTATCCCGCTAACGGCGTTTGCAGTGTCGTTGTTCGTCAGCTTAACATACAGCTCCTTTCTCACAGGCAATATAGGATACCCAGTGTCCTTCTTCAGCGGGATGTAGTTCGGGTTGTATCTCGTCCCCCTAATGCTATACGGGAAATTCTGTAAGAGTTTCACCTCGCCGACCTCTTCGAAGATCGAGAAGTCGATGGTCAGTTTGTGTGGGTTTACTATCGAATTTGCGAAAATTATGATTCCGTCGACGGCGAAACTGAACTTGTCACCTTCTATTGCAATAGCTTTCACCGAGTCGTTGTCTCCCGCATCCAAAGTATCAATTGTTCTGACGAATATGTATCTAAGCGTGCCTAATTTCACGATACCACCTCTTCAACAATTTTTCGGAGACTTCAAAGAACAAAAGAAAAAATTTAGGTCAAAATCGGTGCGACTTCCGCCCAAGTTCTCCTGACGGCTTCGGCGACTTCGGGTGGCACAGACCTGAACAACTGTGCGAGCGTATAGAGAGTCATCGTTCCAGTCTCGGTAATGTCGCCATACTTGTTCACGAACATGAACGTGAGCTTGTGCGGATCTTCGAGTTCTCTGTATTTTCTCGGTAGCTTGCTCATCGTGAAGATGTCCTTGCCACCTCCAATCCTGTGTATGTAGTATCCGAACACGTATCCCGAAGTCACGTCTGGCGTGTCGACGAAAATCAGTCCAGTCGCTGTATCGACCTTGACGTTAGCACCACTCGGTGCAACTTTGGCGTCCACAGGTTCGATTGGCTGTCCCTCAAGCCTCGTGACGGGTGCATACACCTTCGCTACGCCACTGAGGTAATCGTTCTCAAGTCTATCGAGGTATATGTCCGCTGAAGTTTCGCTGTGAGCTTGCACTTCGGTGATCGTAGCGATTTCCGCCTGACCGCTCTGAGCGATCATGACCTTCATTCCTGGAGCGAAAATACCACTGTAACCACTTATCGGCACACCGCCATCGACAGTAACCTTGACATTGTTGCCAGCGGACACGTCCGATGCGACAGTCTTCGCCTTGATCTGCGAGCTACTTATGAGATACTTCTCCTCAGTCCATCTGCTCTTACCGTCGCTGGGTGGCAAGAACATGTGGTCTAAGCGAGGTCTCACCTTGAGGTCTTCAGAACCGTCATACCAGATTCTGAACTCCACGCCCTCGGGTGGGAGTTCATCGTGCTTCCACAAGATCTCAATCGGGTTGTTCAAGATATACTTCGTGTTCTTCTCTGGAACGATCGTGTAGTGTGGGTTAGTCGGATCCCACTCTTCCATCGTCGGCGTAGCAACGCCATCAGTCCTGAGAATGAACTTCTTGTTGTAACCGAAGGTTGACGGAATCTCGACATTCTCGAACAGGATCGGGTGGAGTCTCTTGTAGGGAACTTCGACCATTCTTGCTCTTAGATACCTGTTAATCGGGTCGTCAGCTCTCAGAACGCCCTTGAACAGAGTTCCCTTGAGGTAAACCCTGTTGTTCTCTCCGAGACCGCTAATCGTAATGTCTCTGTCTAACGGGATAGGAAGCTCGAATCCAGTAGTTACCCACCTTCCATCCCTAATCTTCGAGAACTGCATTCTGTTGAGGTTGTAAGTCGCCTTGTAGAACGGTGCAATCAGTTTGTTGATTCTTATGTAAACTATATCTTCCACACCAAAGCTTATCGTGTTGGGGTTGTCAGTTCCTATCTCTCTAACGAGAGCACAGGTCGTCTCGGCGTCCTCTAACTTAGTTTTACCGTTCTCCAAATCCTTACCATATATTACCAATTCCCAATCATCAATTATCTCCATACGATCACCCCCCTACCCTCCTCCCACATGGAGGAGCATTAAAGTTAAAACTCTTCTTCGTATCCGAAAGTCAATTCTCCCGTTTCCATGGTCGAAGCGGGGGAAGATGTCGGTCGCTCCTGAGTTGCCGACCGTTCGAGCATTCTTCTCCGTTCTTCCTTAATCTTCTTGAGTTGTAGTAACCTCCACCTCATTGCGATCACCTAAGCGAGAAACTAACGTGTATCATGTCCGTCAACTGGACAAGCTCCGAAAGTAGAATTCCACCAGCGATATACTGCAACATCTCCCACCCAGGTCTCCTACCGTATATGTATAGTGCGGCACCCGTGGCGAGGAAGATCAAAGAAGTAAGACCCGTAGAATACAGTATGTAGTTTTCTGGGTATCTGTCCTTCAGAAAGTTGTCGAACGCTGACTCCAAAAGCATGTGTCCAAACGCTCCAGTGAGAACACCCACTGCAGTGTTGGCAAGCTCTGCGGGTGCAAACTTGTCAAACTTCCCCCATATTGTCTCTACGCCATTAGGCATTCTACCACACCTCCAGACGCAAACCAATCTGACTTAATTAGAAAATGATTATTAGAATATTTAAAGCTTTTGTCGTTATTTTAGAATTTTTCGTTACAATTTGTTATTTTTTAGAATTTCGAAAAAATTGAGAAACAGAATTAGTATGCCAACTTAACTCGGTTGAATCTCGGAAAATATATGTCGCCGACTTCTCTGAGCTTCTCCAAGATTTTTTCCGCATCGGGTTGCGAAATTCCGAGTTCCTGTGCTTTCTGAATGACCTCTTCGTAGATTGCACCGTCGCCATTATCCATCTCAGAAATTATGTTTTTAATCAACCGAATTTTATCTTTCGTTTTCGAACCGATGCCCGACAACCCGTAAGAAATGTCTATCTCACCCGTCTCTGGGTCTAAAGCCCACATGGATAGCGACGCTTTCATCAGCTCGATCGCCCTTTCTGCGTCTTCCCTCGTTGCGACAGTTCGCAACTGAACTTTGGCGGACGCTTGAGCGAGTCGACGCAAACCTTCGAGTTGTCTCGCAGTTATGGTTATCTTATCCCCCGTAGAAGACCTAAGCTTAACGTAAAAATCCTTAATCAGCTCAAAAGCCTCGTCGGACAGCTCCACGTTCTTTACATTCTCTTTTGCGTAAAGAATGTATTTTCTCAGCAAGTCCGTGTCGATTTCTGGTTTGCTGTTAGATACGCCTTTGAGCAAAAACTCTGCGATTTTTCCGTCCTTCGATTCGTTCGGCTCGTCGAACAGAACGAAAACGAGGTCGAACCTCGACAAGAGATTTGACTCAATGTTAATCTGGTCTATCACTGGTGTATACCTGTCAAAATTGCCGTATTTCGGATTTGCCGTAGCCAAGACCGAGCAACGAGAGTTCAAAACTGCGTGAATTCCCGCCTTAGCGACGGTAATTGTCTGCTGTTCCAACGCTTCGAGTATGTATCTTCTGTCGTCTTTGCTCATCTTTTCGAGTTCGTCGATCACGGCTAACCCCTTGTCCGCCAAAACCAGCACGCCAGCTTCGATGTTCCATCGTCCTCCCTCGTCTTTCATTACGCTGACCGTAAGCCCAGCACCAGACGAGGTCAAACCAGTGCTCAGCACGGCTCTCGGAGCTATGTTCGCAACCGCTCGTGTCAACCTCGACTTGGCGACGGACGGGTCTCCAACTAAGAGGATGTGAATGTCACCTCTTATCCGACCGTCTGGCGTTTCGATGGGACACCCCCCGAAGAGTTGCAGTGCTATCGCAAGCTTGATCTCGTCGTGACCTAAAATAGAGGGTGCTATCGACTTGACGAGCTTGTCGTAAATGTTCGGGTCTTTAGCCAGCTCCTTGATCTTTCTTTCGTCTTCTTTGGTTATTCTAATAGATCGTATGTCCTTTTCGAGTAGCTCCACGGAATTCACGTCGAGGTAGAAAGACTCTATCGCCGACCCTCTCTCGATTCGCCGCTCGTCGCTCTTCAAAATCCCGTTTAGAACCACCTTGTCCCCCGCCCTCACGCTCTGGACGAGGTCGCCAGTCAAGTAGGCGTCGAGGAATACAGGTATCTCGCTCGCCTCAAGGTGCTCTGGAAGATCTTGTAGCTTGAGTTTCTGAAAGCTTATTCTCGTGATAGAGTCGTCATCGACGACGAATTTCGACCTTTTCTTACAGTTGTCGCAATACGAAGGCTTCGGAATAACCATGTTCCTCGACTCTACTTCGACCTTGTTACCACACCTCGTGCAAACGTAAGCTACCCTCTTAACGAGAGAAGAAGGTTCGCTGATCTTCCTGACGATACCGACGACCGAGACGAATTTCCCCACGTGCTTGTGACCTAAGTTCTTCACGAGGGTTCGCCTACTTTCTGGGATGTTCACGAATCGCACCGACACGTTTTCGCCCGACAGTGTGACGGGATAGATAGTCGTAATGCTTTCGAGCGATTTCGTGGCGTCTTCGATGACTTTAATTGGATCTTTGAAAAGTTCTTCGAAAAGTTTTCCTTCTCGAAAGACCATCAAGTCTTTAGCTTTCACGTTTAAAGGGTATTTTCCGTCGCTGTTGCACATGATCTTACCAGCGATTTTGTTCAGCTCGTCCCTGTAATACATCTCGAAAAATTCCTTCCAAGTTATCGGACTCGACAGCATACCGACACCTCAAAAATAAAAAAGTGTTAATTCAAAACAGGATCGCTTCGAGGTTCGGGTATTTGTCCCTGAACTTTTCCCAGAAGAGGCGTAAAACGACGTTTGACGTGACGTTGTTGCTCTGAGCAATTGCGTCGATCCGTGCGAGAATTTTGGACTTCAAGTCGGGATCGTCCCTCGATAGGAGGTATTCGATGTCCGCAAAACTGCGTTCGATGTCTCTTTGAATTTGTTCGTGCTTCATTGAAAGATACGAAAAGACTTCCGTCGCCGTCTTATTTGCTTTGTCTATTAAGTTCTCGATTTTTTCGAGTTTTCGTTTCTTTTCTTCCAGTTTCATTTTAAGTTGATCCAACTGTGCTTCAAGACTCGCAATTTCACTCTTAAGACTTAATCTATCATTTTCGAGATTTTCGAGTATTATTTTGCGTAATTCGTCAGGTGTTTTGGTATCGCAGATTATTGCTTCGATTAAACAAGATCTGACCAGCTCTGAAATGTTGTAACCGAGTTTCTTGAAGATGTCGTATACGTGGTCTGGAACTCTCACTCTAATTACGGACAATTTTGATCCCCCGTTATCCTTAACAAGATTTCATTCTCACCGACGATTTTAATTTCAACGCACTTTCCGATCAAGGGTCTGAACTCTGCTGGCAATGTTATTATTGGATACTTCCTTCCACCATTAGACACATGTCTTATTCTACGCCACCAAACAATATTCTCCCTCAGATTTATACCCCCAGACATGTTTACAATTAAATTCAAAAACACTTAAAAACTTTTCGTTAAGTGAAGGGTGCATTTCCTCTGTTTCCTATGTTTCCTATGGAGCAAGTGGAAATTAGAGGGGTAATTGCAAGTTGTGCGTAGGACGCATGTCGGCGAGAATGTGTCACACGATCGACCCCTTTTGTAGGTTACATGTAGGAATATTAGAAGTGTAGGACAATGGGGTCTTTTCTCAGAACTATGTCTCCACATAACGACATTTTTATTTTTTTAACAAAATGAAAAGAAAAAACCCTTTTTTAGAAAAAATTGGGGCGTAGGACGCTCTTTAGGGCTAAGTCCTACAAAATTTTTCTTTTCTAAAGAAAAGAAGAAACTCCATTAGATGCACAAGAAACATAGGAAACACAGGAAATGAAAGTCACCAGTTCTTGTTGAGATAACAATTAGATGCTTATTGTAGGGAAAAGTTTATATAGGAGTTTTTTGAGGGCAACAATTCCGAAAAAAGAAAGTTCTTCGTAGGACTGGGGGGGAGCGTCCTACGCCCCCATTTTTTCTAAAAAGGGGTTTTTTCTTTTCATTTCGTTAAAAAAATAAAAATGTCGTTATGTAGAGATAACTCTAAGTAACTTAAGCAGACACTTCTTGTTGAAATAACAACAAATTTGTTGTAGAAATAGAATCAAAGATACTCTCGGTGTCCTACACGTCTTATGTGTAGGCTTGGGGGGGGGCGTATGACGCATGGGGGGGTGTCCTACGCACAACTTGCATTTACCCCCTATGCAATTTCTCAATTCGATGTAAATTATAAAAGAACTTGATGTAAAGATGTCTTTAAAACAACCCAAAAAAATAAGGGGTTAAAATGTGGTTTCGTTGACTTCTTCTTCTTTCTTCTCAACGCTTTTTTCTGGAGTTTCTCCTCTGAAGAAATAACCAAGAATCCCTACGAGGATTTCGTCATCTTTTAAGACTTCTTTGACACTCTTTTTAGCCCAAGTCTTGAGCCAAGTTTCTACGTTCTTCTTAGTTTCCTCGTCGATCGCACATCTCAGAGCTTTCTTGACGAAATATTTCATCGTCAAACTGAACATCAGAAACATTACAGTTCCGCCGACGACAATTCCCGCCACGTTCAGCAAGAATTGCGTCCAGACGTCCATCTGTTACCCCCCTCAGACAAACTCTCTCATCAAATTCTTAAAATTTTTGTCGAACCACTCTGAAAGCTCCCTTTTTAGAGTCAAATCACCATCCCACTGAATCGGGTATTTTTTCAACAGTTTTGGGCGAATTATGTAGATACTTCCTCCGTCGACTATCGTGCAATCGAACTCTTCGGATAGCTTATCTAAATCGACCTCGTGTTTTTTGACAATTCGGATTTCTCCGAAATCTACGAACGAGATTCTCCTATTTTTGAAATTCAGGTGCACACCACTCATGTCTCCCGTAAAAGCTTTTTTTACGATCCCGATTGACCCTTTCACTGTTTTTCACCTTTCCTTAGCCACGGAGCTACTTTCGCAAAGAGCAAAGACCCTCCAGCGATAAAGATACTGCCAGTCGACATCAGTATGTAGCCAAAATCGGCGTGTGTAACGTATTCGTATGTTAAGCCAGCACTGCTCAGGCAAATCCCAAACAGCTCTATTATCGTTGCGAATATATACAACCTTTTGGAAGAACTCGTCAAGACGAATCCCCCCTTTAAGAGATTACCGTCACCGAAAGCAACCCCCAGCACATCGCAACACCTCCACAACCCGTGAAGAACTCGACGAAGTCGCCAGCGATGTCGTCCCTCTTTCTACACCACTCGACAAACTCGTAGATTGCGAAAGCGACGAATAGCAGTGGAAAAAATATGCTACCCCTCCAGCGACAACGTGAACCCAACTTTTCCAATCGTCAAAAGCGTTCATCAATACTCTTTAGCTGACTTTTGAATATTTATGCTTTGCTTTAGGTCTTCTGAGGTGTAGTGGGTTATATTAGACACTACCACGAAATCTCGCAAAGTTTTTATACGTGAGGCAATCTAATAAACATATCATTTGATTAAATAAACTCGTTAGGAGGATCGAAATCATGCTGTTTAAGAAAGATCGTGAGCGAGAGGTGGTTGTAGAAGAGGAAGGTCGGGAAATTGAACCAGTGATTCCCGAGGATTTGACTGTGAGAGTTCGCTTTAGACCTAACACGACGATTGGCTGGAAAAACGCAACCGATGTCGAGCCACCACTCGAACTCGTCTCGGAACTCTTCTTTGGCGACAATCCCAAGCAAGCCGAAAAGGAACTTATCAACTGGTTCAAGGAGGAATACGGTGGCGGAATCTGGAGGATAGAATTGCTCAACGAGCACGGGAAAACCGTTAGAAGCAGGACGTTAAAAATACAGGACGCCGACATCACTTACGGAGTGAACAAGTGGATCGTCTACGTCAAAGGCGAGTCTGGGAAGTGGTATAAAGCGGACGTGGAATTCGCACACTACCCTACGCCGACGGAAGTCATAGACGCAATCGGCGGCGGCGGGAGGGTCAGACTCGTCGGATACGACGAGCGGGGACGAATAATGACTTCGAAGATGATGGATCTCGGTGCACCCATTCCAGACTGGGTCAAAGAGAAGGAAGACTCTTTCGAGAAGAAAATTACGGATCTTCTCAAGCAAAAACTCGTAGAACAGCAAGAGCAGATGATCAAAAAATTGGCTGGGAACGAGAAGAAAGACGAGGATCTGGACAACTCTCTCAACAAACTCATCAAAGAGCTGGAAGAACTCGCTGAAAGTCACAAGCTTAAGGTCGTGGAGAACCTCGTAAACTCGCTCAAAGGCGAAGACGAAAAGAAGGAGAAGCCGTCTCTCGTCGATGTCCTCTTTGTCGAACCTTACAAGGCTAAACTTGAAAGCGTAAACCTTCTCATCAAGAAATTCGCCGAGAGGGGTGACATAGAAACGGCGAGACAACTGATCAGTGAGATTCCAGACGGGACGGGGGCGTTAGTCAACTTGATAAACGCTGGAGCTTCCTTAACCGAAGCGTTGGCGAGGGCGATTTCGGGCGTATCGTCTAACAGAGGCTTAAAGAGTAAACTTAGAAGAGCGGCTGGGCGAGAATCGATCGACATCAAGGAAATAAAAGAACAGAAACGTGAGTTGGAAAAGGAGCACGAAAAGGGTGAAGAGGGGACGAAGGAAGAGGAGGAAGAGCAAGTAGCGGAAGAACGTGAAGAAGTCGGGGAAATTAAAGTAGAGGAAACGGTTGAAGACTCTGGATGGGAGATTAAACCCGTTTTAGAGGAGGGATAGAATTGGGCGTGGACATAGATAAGTTAAGGGGAGCTATTAACATTAATCAAGAAACGCTGGCGAAGATCGTCAATTTGATTAAACAGGTGGGTATCTACGAATCTTTCAAAGCACTCATGAAACAAGAATTCTTCAGAAACGCCGTCAAGAAAAAACTCTCCGAGCTTTATCAAGCTCTCGTGGACAAATACGACATCGTAGCACACAATTTACGTGAAACGACTACCGAAGATAGGAAATGTCGTCTCACGGTGGAGATCACGATTCCCGATAGAGAATTGAGAAAAGAGTTCGTGGATCGACTTAGGAAAACCGTAAAACAAGTGTTCGAGAGCGACTTTAGCTTAATACCTTCACTCTTAAGGGAGTTTGAGATTGAAGGAGTTTCGTGTAAGGAGGAAGGAGAAAACGTTTATGTAGTTGTTGTCGGGAATGAAAAGTTATCTGAGGTTGTTTTGAACTTGAAAGGAGGTGGTGAACTTGGTAAGGAAGGTGGAGAAAGTCGAAAAGGGGGTTGAAAAAGAGGCGGACGGTTTCGAAATCGTTCCAGCGGAAGATATATCTAAGATGACGATCGAGGAGGCGATAGACAAGGGATTACTCCCAACACCTATCGAGTTGGCAAAGTCTCCTGGAGAAGTGATCGAGTATGGGAGGCAAGCGGGAACTCTTTACGGGAGTGCAATAGCGAGTTTATATTCGGCTTTTACAAGGAAAGACCTACCGTTCAACGTTAGATTAGCGAAGGGGACGAGGGGTGTGACGTTTCTCTTAGGACTTTTGATCTCTGCAGTGGACAGTTTCGAGAAGATTAGGGGTCTGGAGGAACACGTCCTTGCGAAGAAGGGAAAGCTTCCAAAGTCCGAGCAAGAGAAGCTAATCGACGAACTCCTCGACGAACTTGAAAGGCTGAGGAAAGAGAACGAAGAACTCAAGAGGGAGGGCAAAAAAGGTGAAGTTCGAGATAACCGTTGAAATCGACGACGAGGTCGTGGAAGAGCTGGCGACGATCTTCGGTTTGTCGAAAGAAAAAATGGAAGAATACATTAAAAACTTATATATAGAATACACTAAAAGGGTAAACGAATTCTACAAAAGATTCGTTGATTTGGTGTATACCTCTAACGAAGCTGAAAGGTCGGAGGTTTTAAATACTTGTTTTGCTGAATTGCTCGAATCGCTCTTTGAAATAGACAAAAAAGTCTGCGAGAAGCTTAAAATCTTCGAATTCGAAAAGGAGGGGAATTCTTGACAACGGCGTGGGAATACCTCCGAGCCAAAGAGTTAAGAGTGGAGAACAAGGTCGCTGTTTGCATACCACATATTGGCACAGTTCCAATGGAATGGGCGATCAAATTCAAAGAACTATTGCTTCCAGAAGGTTCTAACATTTTTTTGATGCGGGGAGCACCAATTGACGTTGCGAGAAACCAACTCGTCGAGATAGCACTGGAGCAAGGATTTTCGTGGATTTTCTTCATGGACGCAGATGTAGTTCTGAATAGGAACGCTGTTCTTACTCTTTTATCTCATAGATTACCCATAGTCAGTGGTATTTATAGAGCTAAAAAGCGAGAAGGTTTTTACTGGTGTGCTTACGTAGAATCGGAAGTCGAAATCGACGGGAAAAAGGTAAGGAAATTTCTTCCCGTAGAATCGTTCAACGGTCGCCTCGTTAGAGTGGACATGGTCGGCATGGGGGCGACGCTGATCCACGCCGACGTGTTCAAGTTCATTCGGAAGAGGACGGATTTACCATTTTTCCTGTGGACGAAAGATCGCTCCGAGAAGGAGCTTGACAAGCTCGGAGTTCCAACCGAGCTTAGAAATTTGAGCGAAGACTTCTATTTCTGTAGATTAGCTAAATTAGTCGGCAACTTCGACATCTACGTAGATACGCAAGTGGTCGGTCACCACATCGGGACTCTTAAGTTAAAGGAGGATGGGATTAGCGTTTGCGACATTTAGGAGCATGTCTCGGCGGATAATCGTTAAAAAAGTCGTCGAGGTTGTGGAATTTTGTCCTAAGCAAAAAAGAACTGTTCTTTTAGAGGATTGCATGGATTGTCCGTATTTTAGGGGTTTCGATGGATACCGTGAAATTTCGTGCAAATTCGAGGCGATAGGTGGTTTTAATGCAAAAAATCAGAGAAATAAAAATGGATCGATTCGAATGGCTTTACAGTAAGATAGACTTAAACAAAAAGATAGTTGACATTGGGTGTGGGGATGCATACTTGTGGAAGAGGTTTAATGTATATGGTCATGAAAATGTGACTTTGGTTGACATTGACTTATACAATCACCCAAATTTCGTTAGGGCTGACGCACATAGTCTCCCCTTCGAGGACAAAACCTTCGACATTGCTTTACTATGCGAAATCCTCGAACACGTAAGAGACCCCGTTCAAGTTTTGAAAGAAGCGAAAAGAGTTACCAAAGAGAAAATTTTGATAACTGTGCCAGACGAAGACAACTGGATAGGATTATACAGACC
>Ga0164310_10000320_pt1 | contig 25042 bp, 36 predicted proteins | sample GuaBasSedimGuay1_FD_121795 | JGI IMG/M metagenome (GOLD analysis project Ga0164310, IMG submission 121795) | Subseafloor sediment microbial communities from Guaymas Basin, Gulf of California, Mexico - Guay1, Core 4569-9, 0-3 cm | ecosystem: Environmental > Aquatic > Marine > Hydrothermal vents... | reverse complement strand
TTCTTCTTCTAACTTCAATTTTGTCGTTTTTTCCTCTTCCTGCAAAAACTTCTTCTTTTCTTTAAGTTTTGCCTGTCTTTCCCCGTTTTTTCTCAACTCACTATTTGCTTCATCAAATTCTTTAACAACCTCTTTCTTTTTCTCAACAAACTCGCCAATCTGCCCTTCAATTTCCTTAATCCTTTCCTGCTTCTCTTTAACAAATGCCTTAACATTGTCCTCGCTTATTACCGCCCCGCACTTATCGCACCTCTCCCCAAAATTCAAATTTTTCAAACTCTCTATCTCTTTCTTCAGTTTTTCTCGCTCTTTATCCCGATAAACAATCTCCGTGTCCAGGACCCTCATCTGCGATTTCAACTCCTCCGCTTTCCGGGAAAGCTGCAATTTCTCGTTTAAAAGCTGCTCCTCTTTGCCAGAGACGCCTTCAATCATTTCTCTTAGCTCAACTAACGATTTCTCAAAGCCGCTTAAATCTATTTCCACCAACCTCAATTCCCCTAACTCTTGGTTAAGTTTGCTTATTTCAAATTTAACTTTCTCTGCATGTTCCCCTAACTCCTTAATTTTCCTATCCGAATCCTCAATAAGCCCATCCCACTCTTCAAGCGCCTCTTTCTTTGTCTTTATAACTGTCTCCTGTGAAATAATATTATCCCTTACTTCAGCATGCCTCTTTTCCCATTCTCCCTTCTTCTGCAAACATAAAGTATATAAATCATCAAACCTCTGAAACCCTAACAAATCAGCCACTAAAGCCGTCCTTGGCGCTGCTCCCATCGTGGTCAGCATAACCAAATTTTCCTGAGCAAAATAACAACTCGCCAAAAAAAACATATTATCTATCCCCAAATAAGTCTCAACATACTTATCCCTATCAGGCTTTCTCAGGCCTTCCGTAAGTTCCTTATAAACCAAATTTAAAGAATAAACACTCACTCCTTTAGAAGTCGTCCTTTCTATCTCAATCCCGTCGTCAAACTTTAACCTCACACACGCCTCTTTCTGCCCATCTCTTACAACATCTTTCCCTGTAAGCCACTTAGTCGTCCTGCCAAACAAACACCAATAAACAGCTTCCATCAAACTGCTTTTGCCAACACCGTTGCTTTCTCCGCGCTCATCCCAGCCATAAATAAAATTAACCCCTTTCTGAAGGGAAAATTGCACATTGGCAAAACTCATAAAATCTCTTATCTCCACTTTCGTCAGCCTGCCAGAATAAACTTTCACTCTTCTACCTTCAACTAACTCATCTTTTATTGCCCGAAAATACTTTTCTTTATCATCAATGCCACTTATATCAAGCCACTCTTTTGCAATATCTTCTAAACTCCCGCCTTTAAGCTTCTCCTCATAAACTTCTCCCTGCTTCCTCGCAGCGACAACTTTAGAACTTAAAACTTCGCTGCTATCTACCGCTTCAACAATTTTGTAATAATTGTAATCATCTTTTATCTCCGAAGCCTTCTTAACAATCCTAAATTTAGGCGCTTTAATAGGAACAAACTTAATATCATACTTTTCTACAACATAAACTCCTTTCTCAGCCGTATTACCATCAAAATTAAGGTCCATAACCGAACCCATTACCACACAATTTCTCGCTAACCTCGCCGGGAAATGGATATGCCCAAAAAATACCCACTTATTCTGCTTTGCCAGTTTCCCCCAATCTACGCAATCCTTAATCCATTCCGCCCAAGGTTTCATTAAAGGAGTTTTATGTAAAACAACAAACTCATAATCTTTTATTTTCTCTACATCAATATCATCATAAACATTAACAAGCTTTATTCCTGTTTCTATGCCGCCCTTCAAATCGTATAAAGCTATATGCACCCAATCCGGACTTTCCTTTCTTGCCACATCATGTTCGCCCGAAGTCAAATAAAACTTAACGCCCCATTTTTTCAACTTCTCAAAAAACCTTAAACTCCTATTAACACACTCAACAGGTATTTCTCCGTATTTATGAAACCAATCTCCCCCAAAAATAACTTTTTCAATTCTCTCTGTTTGAATAATATTTTCTATCTGCTCTAACGCTTCTTCCTGCTCAACAAACCTCTTCCACTTACCGTCGCTGTTCACACCCCACTTTGACCACGTATGAAAATGAAAATCACTAAATAACAAAACTTTCATCTCAATTCTCCTTTAATTTTTGATAAAATCACACAACCTCAAGCCGCTTTCAACCCCAACGCTAAACACATCAAGAACCTTAACTATAACTCCAGTTGTATTTTTAAGGTCTAAAAGATAAGCCTTCGCTTCAAAAATCTCCTTTTCCTTATCAAAAAGTTTTATAATCCTCATCTTTCTTTTCAAATACTTAATCATCCTTCTGTCATCAATAACAACCTCATAATGCTCAACAGGATTGCCTTCAAAATCCGTAACATAAACATCATCATCTATCGTATAATAAGCCAAAGAAATATACATATCCCTATTAAACATCTTCCAAATCTCCTGAAAAGTGCCATCTTTTGTCCCTTCCCAATTATTGCCAAAATTAAAAGCAATCTTGTCATCAGTTTCATAAATCATATAATCCCGAAGCATATTCTTCACCAGATTAACAGCTTCCTTCTTCTGTTCATTCTTCCTGATAATAATTTCAAGCTTTAATGTTCCTTCCATAAATCCCCCCTACTTCTTTTTTAAGAAAGTCTTTTTAAGAAGAAATACAATCTTTTTATAATCTTTCTTCCCAAAATGTTTCTCTACATCTTCATCATGATAATAAACAGCTTCCCTCTCGCCGTCGGCAAACTCAATAAACAACAAAGCTAAATTCAACAAATAAAAAGCCGCCTTATAAAAAACATCCTTTTCTTTAAGACCATCTTCATTAAACTCTTCCAAATCTATTTCTTCGCAATTCGCCTTCCTCGGCATATAATTTATAACAGAAATACCATCTCGCAATCTATAAGCCTGTAAAGGCAAATTAAATTCAAAATCATTCATCTTCAACCCCTTAAAGACAACGCAACCCTCTTCACCATTTCTACTTTCCTGTAAAATCCTGCAATACTTCTATTCCGCCCAACCAACCGGTAAACTTCCATCCAATTCGAACAATGCTCTTCTACAAAAACTTTTACTATCCTGAAGCACTCCTTATCCAAATAGCATAAAATCTCCATCAATTCCTGCACATACAATTTGGCAAACAATTGTTGCATATCTACAATCAACAGATTATTCTCATCTAACTGAACCCAATTTTTCTGCTTAAAAATCAAATTGTATAAAGAAGAAATAAGATAGGATTTTGTTTCTGGCTTTTTAAACCATTCAATAATGGCCAATTCTTGTAAGGCGTCTTCAGGCGGATAATAAAATTGTCGTGCTATCTTCACCACTTTATTTTTAATTGAATACAATAACGGAGTTAATTCCTTGTCAACAACAATCACACTTGCTCCAATTTATTATAGCACAAGTTCAATCACTTGCCATTCTTTTTTTCGCTCTTCTTAAATAAACTCATTACTACATCTTCATCTAACTCTCCTTTACGAATTTTCTTGCCATCAGGAAGCTCCCACCAACTTGCCCTGTCTTTAAGCAACCCATCTTCAACCAGATAACTCTCTACCCCTGACACTCTATCTAAGCCAGTCTTAAAATCTATATATAACTCACAACTCCTGAATGGCTGGGCAACCTTGTTCTTTTTGACAAAAGCTTTACTAACAACTCCTTGTGTTCCTATCTTTTGTTTCAATTCCAGTTCAATCCTCACAGAACTCAAAAAGGGTATAGCCTTACCGCCAGGAGTAGTCTTTGTCGGTCGTATCGCAGACAACGGAGCATACACATGGTTTGAAATCAAATATAAAATGTTATTAGAGCTAACTGTCTTCTGCGCCAGCCTTAAACCTGCCCTAATCTGCTTAGCCTTACTCAAATCGCTCTTATCTAACCCGACTTCTTTCTCATGCCTGGTCGACAAATGCGCCACGCTGTCCAGCGCCACGATAATCTTAAAATCTTTATTCCTTGACAAAATCCTATCAACAAGGCTTTGCTTCTTCTTAGCCCCCAAAAACACTGTTTCAAAATGGTCTTCAACAGTTTCCGAACTCACCACTAAAACCTTCGAGCCATCAAGCCCAACTATTCTTGCCACAAACTCTGTAAACACATCCTCGGTATCATCCAATATACAAACAGCCTTCTCCTCATACTTCTTTTGCCAATTAGCCATTGCTTGATAAATCAACATTGACTTCCCGGTTGAGGGGTCTCCGTAAAGCTCCACAATCCTGCCTAAAGGATAACCTTTAAAATAATCATCGCTTATTATCTTATTCAAAGCCAGATTGCCCGTATCAAGATAATCGTTAATATTTTTGTCAATACCAAGTGATACTCCTTCCGCTTCCTTTAAAACATCTTCCAGCAATTCTTTAATGCCGGCCATCTTAATCCTCCTCTTCTACTCTACCCCACAAATCTGCTATTTTTTCGTCAATATACGCTATAAACTCAACCAAATCATACTCAGCCTCTCCTTTATCCTCAATCATCTTGTCAGTAATATCTTTCAAAAGCCAGGTGTCAATCCCGTCAAGCTGCTCTTTTAAATCCCGAAAAGTTTCAATTTTAAGATTGTGAACCGCCAATGCCAAAACAATTATATCCCTGGCACCAATTTTATACCCTCTCTTCAAAAACTTCTTCACCCGCCAAAGGCTTGAAACAGGAAACCTTGTATTTTCGTTAAACACTAACCTTCTCTCACACAAATGATGCAAAAAATCTTCCCCCAGGCAAAATTCCTCTCTTTCCGGCAAATAAGCAGCCATTGAAATAGTAAAATCAAACTCGCTCATCACTCTTTCTGGCTCGCCGTAAAACCTCTTAATAAACTGAACAGGAACCCCTTCGGTCTCGTAAGTCTCAGCAAACTCTGTCCCGAAAAGAAACTTCATATTCTTGAAATTAGCAAACTCTTTCCTCTTCTCCCAGTCCGATGTTGAAAGAAAGTAAATATCTAAATCCTTTATCTTTTCGCCAGCAAAAGCGCTTCTTACTGCCCCGCCAGCGACATAATACCCTTTAACCTTAGCGTAGTTGCTGCCCAACACTTTCAAAAGAACCTTGTCCAAAATATACTTATATCTATGCTTGCCCCACACAGGGGTTAACTTCAAAAACCCCATCTCACACCCCCTCTTCAATAAACCTAATCTTCGCTAAAAGCTGATAATCTTTTAAACTTCTTTGCCTCATCAGGTGGTTTTATTGGCGCTTTAGATGGCTTCAATTCCTTTCTACTGCTTTTAGTTTTCCCTTCAGTTAATCTTTTCACTCTTTCACCTCCCTCTCTAAAACCTTCCAATAAACCTGACCAGCATCCTTGCTCTCTTCGCTAAACCAATACCTTCCATTCTCCTCAATCATCTGCGCAAACTCTTCCTTTGTGATTTCCTTCTCCCGAAGCAACACTCCGTCCATATTAAACATTCCAATCTTAACCACAACGCACCTCCTATAACTTTCTTTACTTTACATAACTAAACGCAACAAAGCTTCACTACGCTTGGCCTGGCCTTACGTAGCATCACAGCAAACCTTATCCCCCTAAAAATTCTACTTTACACTCATCCCTCCAAGGGCAATTCTCACACTTTGAACCTACCCTTGCAGAAAAAAGAACCCCAAAGCAATCAGGTTTTTTCTTCTCCGTTGGACCGGATCCAGCTGAAGGAGAAGCCTCATTCAAAATCTTAGCAGAAGGCCCTACTTGAACATCACCACTAACAACTTCCTGTTGAACATCGTTACTTGCCTCTTCTTCAACAACTGGCTCGTCAATCTCTCCTTCTAAAATCTTCTTAATCTCTGCATAAGGCAGAACTGGTGGCACCTGCTCTTCCAGCCTTTTAATCTGCTCTTTCCAATCTTTAGGCAAATAGTTTACAACACTCGAGGTTTTCGGATCAGGTTCTACCCGATACTCTGTCCTGAACTTATTCCCTGAGGGCGGAACAATCATATGAATAGTCATATTCCTGCCATTCGTCAAATCTAAAGGATCTCCCCACTTTTCATTGATCCACTGAATAAACCCATGATAAATTTGAGGGCCGCACTCAAGTATCTGTATCCCTTTCTTAACTTCCTCCTCGCTGTCCAAACACAAAATATTAAACAGATACCTCTTTCTTCTGCCCATCTTTTCTGCCTTAGCCTGCTCATGCAAATCCTCTGACTTTGACATTACTGCTACTGCCTCGCAAACTGGACACCTTGCCTTAATATCCTTTGTTTTCGGGCAAACCACTGCCTGCTCAGCTCCTTCGGGGCCAACATTGAAATGAATATAATAAGAATATGCTACCTCTGTAACCTCTTCCGTAAAATACTTCAATGTATGAGGCAAAAACCGTATGTAGTTTTCACCCGGCTTTAACTTAATATAATTCTTTCTTTCATTCCTGCTTTCCTGCTGTTCCCTAAATTTTTTGACATCTAAAGGCATCTCCTCCTCCTTTCTTTTAAAAACAAACCCACACTATCTTACTAACCTCTGCTTATTACTATCCTCCATACTCTTTTCTTGTATTTGCGCTTAACTGAACAAGCATATCTCTCTTGTGGTCAAGCGCAACCATAATCTTTTTCAAAATATCAACCTGCTTAGTAATCTTCATCAAATCCTCAACCTTCTGCTGATACTCAGGGTCGCTATGAATTCTTGAGCGTATCTCTGTTTCAGTTACCCCTTTCTGTCCTTTTGCTTTCTCCGCCAAATGCAACCGCGCAAACGCTTTATCAAGCTCCCACTCAACTTCCTTCTGTATGCTTACTGCCTCTGCCAGGACAACCCCAAACCAAGCAACCAAATTAGGCTGATCTTGAAGCTCCCTGTTAAGATTAACCACCTCAATCCTTGCCAAATCCTTCAAGTTGCCTGACCACTTATAATCCTTTACTTCGATTGAAACACGCATATCAAATTCATTTTCCGCCATCTCTTTTTCCTCCTTTCTTCTGCTCCCTGGCCAACTCTCTTCCGGTTACCTCTGCTATTCTATCATTAAGCTCCTTGCTCTTCTTTGTAAGCTCCCTTATCCTCTCCGAAAAAAACTTAATTATATTATTCCTCTCCTTCTTTAAATCCTCTATACTCTTCTTAATTTCCTTTGCTTCAGCTTCCAGCTTTTTTCTTTGTTTTTTATTTTCTTCTAACTTTAAAGCCAAAGATTTTAACGCTCCGTTATCCTCCTGGCAAGCAGTTAAATAAATCTTCCTTTCCTCCTTCAACTTCTTTATTTCTGCCAGATTTTTCTTAAGCTCTTCCCTCAGCCTATCCACCAATTTTTTCATCCACACCACCTCACTTCAAAACTAATCCAAAACCTTCAAGAATTTCCCTTTCAATCCGCCTCTTCTCTGCATCAAAAAACTCTTTCTCTTTCTCATTAGACATCTCAAACATAGTCAGCCCCTTCATTAAACTGTCTATGTTTTCAAGAGCCCACTTCCTTGAAGGAATAAATTCATCAATTGCCCCTGCCTTAATCAAACAACGCACAACCGCCTTATTAACCACCTTAACCACATCATCAATGCTCTTATAAGGCTGTCCTTCAACAAGTTTTGCAACATACTTTTCGCCCAATCCTTTTATACTTGAAAACCCCGCAATAAGCTCTTTCTTTTCCTTGTCAAGCGTCCAACCTTCTTTTGACTTGTTTATATGCGGCCGAACAACCTTAACTCCAAGCTTAACTGCTTCCGCAAGGTATTTTTCCTTCATCGTTACATCTGTTTCTCTATCCAGAATAACTTTATAAAACTCAAGCGGATAATAATACTTAAGCCACGCCATATAATAAGCCAATATGGCATACAAACAGCTATGCGACCTATTAAAGCCGTATGCTCCAAACCTCTTTAAATCATCAAAAACTTTATCTGCCTGTATCTTGTCAATTCCTCTTTCAAGTGCGCCTTTAATAAACTTGCCTCTTAATTTCTCTATTTCCTGTTCGCCTTTACTTTTGGCCACCACTTTTCTAACCTTCTCCGCCTCTTCCCAGCTAAACCCTCCAATATCATGCATTATTCTCATAACTGTTTCCTGATAAATTATTATCCCCCTTGTTGCCTCAGTCAGTTTTTTCATTGCATCGCAAAAATACCGTATCCTTTCTTTGCCAAACTTCCTTGCCACATACTTATCTGCCAATCCGCTTCTCAACGGACCCGGCCTGAATAAGGCATTAGCATCTATCAATTCAAAAAAATTATCAGGTTTAAGGTTTTTAACAAAATTTCTCATTCCTTCCGTTTCAAGCATAAACACGCCATAAGTGTTCCCCTGCTTTATAATATTTTCATAAACATTCTTATCATTAAAATCCTTAGGCAGTTTCGCCCCTGTCATTTTCACAACCTTATCTATAATATCCAGAACCTTCAACCCCAATATATCAATCTTAATCAAACCCATCTCCGCTAAATCATCCTTATCCCACGCACTCACAATATTATTTCTTACCCTTAAAACCGGTATATATTCAAACAAAGGTTTCTTCGTCAACACAACACCAGCAGCATGCTCACCCCTATGCCTCTTTATCCCCTGACATCCTAAAACAAAACTAACCAATTTCTTAGGGAAACTTCTTATATAAAATTTAAGCCTCCCATCTCTAAACTCCCACTCAAGATTCATATCCCTGTAAATCTTTGAAGCCAGCTGCTCATATTCCTTTCTGTCAACATCAAGTATCCTTCCTACATCCCTGACCGCACTTCTCCCCAGCAACTGCGAAAAGGTAACTATCTTGCAGACATTCTCATTGCCAAATATCTCAACCAGCCTTGCAATCAATTGTTCTCTTTTGGTATCCTGAAAATCCAAATCTATATCAGGAAGGTCTTTTCTTGCCTCTGAAATAAACCTGTCAAAAATCAAATCATATTTAATAGGGTCAGCAATATGAAACCCCATAACATATCCCACCAAACTACCTCCTACTGACCCTCTTCCTACGCCAATCCTTATATCCATCTTTCTTGCCTCATCAAGTATCCTATCTACAAGCAAAAAATAATCCGCAAATTTTTTCCGGCAAATTCTGTCAATCTCAATCTTTGCTCTCTTAACATACTCTTTGCCTTTCCTTATCTCCATCCTCTCAAACCTGTCATTAAAAATCTCAATAAGTTTTTTCTCTCCTCCAAATGAAGGCAAAATTTCTTCCGGTTCAAATGGTTTAAGAACCAGATTGCACTTATCTGCTATTTCAAAACTATTCCGAAATAATTCATCAACATTAAGCTCGCTGCATACTTTATTCAAATTTTCCCTTAACTCCTCGCTGCTCATCAAAAAATATGTATTCCCTGTATAGCCAGGCTCATCCTTAAACTTCTTCTTCCTGTCAATCGCCAGCAAACATCTATGCAAATCCTTCTCATCCTTATGAACATAATGAGCGTCTAAACTAACTACCATTTTTACATCCAAACTATCCGCCATCTTAATCAACGCAGGAACAACCGCACAATACTCTTTAATTTCATAATGAGGCATAATTTCAATATAAAAATCAGAACCAAATACTTTCTTAAACATCTCCGCGTATCTAAACGCTTCCTCTACCTGATTTCTCATAAGATAATAAATCAAAAATCCACTCGTGCAGGCACTCGTCGCTATCAAGCCTTTGCTGTTCTCAAAAACATCTTTTAACAAAACTCTCGGCTTATAATAAAAACCTTTAACAACCGACAGCCAATTAAGTTTAAGCAAATTCTTCCAGCCAACCTCATTCTTCGCATACAAACACAAATGCCTGTAAATCCTTCTTTCGTTCTTATCCTTCGATTTCGGCCTCAAATCATCATAGCTTTCTCCATCAAATACATACATCTCCACGCCAAAAAGAGGCTTCTTGTCCACTTCCCTGAGTTTCTTCTGCCACTGCCACGTTGAACTCAAATTCCCATGCTCGCAAATTCCTCCGCCTCGAAACCCCATAACCGTAAAAACCTTAACATACTCGCTAACGCTTGCAACAGCATCCCCTACTGAAAAATCAGTGTGTAAATGCAATGGAAAATACTCCTGGCTTGTTTCGCTCTTTAAAAGTTCAAACGCCTCAAGAAACTTTCTTTTCCCTTCTTCCTCTGTCCCTCTTCTTAAAAAATAAGCAGGATGATAGACAGCTATCGCCCTCGCGCCTTTAACCTTTAATACTTTCCCTAAGCATTCTCTGATAGGTTTCCCAAAAAGAGATAAACACGCAGTATCGCCAATAGCAACCACAAACCTTGGCTTGACTTCTTCAAATATCTCGTCAACAAAAAACTTAAAATATTCTATCTCCTCCAGAGTAGGCTTCCTTATCTGCCCCATAGCGTCAACAGGCATAAGAGGAACAGCATTAGAAATATAAAAACTGCTAATTCCGGCCTCCTGTATCCACCAGTTAAGAAGCTCTCCGCTTCTTCCTACAAAAGGCTTGCCTATCCGGTTTTCTGTTTTGCCGCTTGCCTCTCCTATAAACAAAAAATCGGCAGGCTTTTTGCCTCTGCCGATTACAATTTTTTTGTCTACTGAATACAAAGGGCTTCTCTTGATCCTCTCTATATCCATCTTTCTCCTTCTTTTTGTTTCTTTCTGATAAAATAAAAATCCCGAAACCTTTTCTCGGCTTCGGGGTTAAATTTCATTTTCTCTTTTCTCTAACGCCATCCGACCTTCTTTATATTGTTCAACTACCTTACCGTCAAAACTTTCAATTATTATATCAAACTTTTCCTTTTTGTAAAGCTTTAATCTTTCCCGTGAATGCTTTTCCAGATACTTTCCGTCCAAATCAAAAAAGTCAATTATATCAACAACATTCTCGCCACGCTTTCTTCTTAAGCCTCTGCCTATCCTCTGCAATATCTGCCTTCTTGATTTTCTTGCAGACGCCAAAACAAGCGTATCTATCCTTTCAATATCAATCCCTTCATCAAGAATAGAAGAAGACAAAAGTATCTTCAAACTCCCCTCTTTAAACTTCAAAAGCATCCCCTGCCTATACGGGCTTTCGCCATGAATATAAGCAAACTCTTCCTCATCAAACTTCTCGCCCAATAAATCCTCAATCCTCTCTCCCTGCTCAAGTAAATCAACAATAATCAAAATCGCCTTTCTGTCCCTGTAATCTCTATCAAGTATTTCCACAATCTTCCTGTTTCTCTGTTCATTCCTGACAACATATTCAAGAACAACCTTTTGATACATTTTCCTATACAGGTTTCTAATCTGCGGCGACCACTTCGGCAAATTCCTGTCCAATCCTTCCTCATCAATCAACTGCTCAAGCAGTTTCTGATAATTGATAAAATGCCTTATCTCCACCATCCGTATCTTCGGCTTTGCCAAAAGTTCCTTATCAATCAACTCCTTATTCGTAATATTAAAAACCACACCGCCTAAATACTGCCGAACAAGCATCCCCTCATAAGTATCTTCCGGTTGTATCGTCCCTGAAAACCCAAATCTCCACACTGCCTTGCACCTGCGCAAGACCGCCTGAAAAGTCCTCGCCTGGCTTCTATGAACCTCATCAACAATAAGCACTCTCGCCCTCTTAAAAAACGCCGTTACTTCATCATCTATATCCAGCCTGTTCTTTATCGTCATAATCATTGTAATATTCACCAGAGGGTCTAACTCAACCTTATCAGCCGTAATATACCCAATATTTATTCCAGTATAATCCATTAACATCTTTCTCAGCTGCCATAGAAGCTCTATCCTGTGGACAAAAATAAGCGTTGTTTCTCCTTCAAGAAGTTTAAGAAGCCCGCCCATAATAAGGCTTTTGCCTGAACCCGTGCACGCTTCAATCAAACAAGTCCTATTGTCAAAAGCGTAAAGAAGCGCCTCTTTCTGATAATCCCGCAGTTGTAAACTCAACTGCGGCACAAAGAACCTTCTCTCGCCAAAAAACCTTTTATCCTCCGCCTTCGCTTCAGGGAACTCCCTCAACACCCTATACAAAAATCCTATTCCAAAAGTATGCGCCAAACTCAAAAAACACCTCTTCCCGTCCCACTTCTTCATTCGATATAAATGAGTATATTTTGCCCCCGGCACTCTAACCGTAAGGCTATCCTTAAGCCTCTTCCTTTCAAACTCTGAATCAAACAATACTTTTACAATGCTGGGATAAATTATCAACTTCATTTCTCCTTTACCTTCTTTGTCTTCTAAACAACTCCAGACCTCAAATCCTCAACCAAACCTTCCTTTAAGCCCGGCCTCAGCCACATCTTTTCCCTCAACCCAAAAGGACCTAACCTTATCTTTGCCAAGATACCTCTTCAAAACTCTTTCATATCTTAATTGTTTCTCTCTCATATCAAAGTCCAGGCAAATCACTGCTTTCTTTCTATTCAGCCTCAAAAAAGCAATCAAATTATCTGTCAAACTTGACCCGAAAAGCATTATAACGCTTTTGCCTGTCTTATTAAGCCGCATTCCATCAAACACCCCTTCTACAATCCATATTTCTTCCCTCTCTTCTCCCCACCAGATAAAAAGTTTATCCTTCTTCGTTGCCGTTGCATGCAAATACTTAGGCTTTACGCCTTTATAGATAGTCCTCGCCGTCCAGAACATAACTTCTCCAAAGGCATCATAAAAAACAAAAATAATCCTTCCCTTTGGCCGCCACCATTTAATATTAAACCTCTTCACATCGTCTCTACTAACTCCCCTTGCCTTTAAATAGCGCCAAATCTTCCGTTTCTCATCTTCTCCCGCCTCATCAATCTCTACCACTCCCTCAGGAAGGCCCGCCTCAGTTATTACTTGCCTTTCGCTGCCAGCCGCCAACGACATTTTCCCTTCGTAAGGTATTTTCAAAACCCTGCACAACTTAGCCACGCTGCCTCCCCAATCACACGCCCAGCAGTGAACTGCGTTCTTCTCAAAATTAACCTGAAAGTTCCAGTTAGGGTTACCGCAAAAATAACACACCTTAAACAAATACTCTTTTCCTTTTAGCTTTACATCAGTGGCCATCCTCGTGCTTATCAACTCAATCAACTCCTTCTGCTTCATCTCCCACCAGCCATCCGCTCGCCTGAGCAAACATTAAATCGCAAATCATCATTCTGTTAAAATCAACATAAAGCTCAACCGACCTTCCTCTTAAAAAATCTCTGTTTTTAAGCACCACAACCCTTATCCTGTTAAAATCAGCCTCTTCCGCCGTCTGGTTAAGTGTCAACACAACATCTGAACTCTGCACCTTCCCAAAACTTTCGCCAACATCTACCTCCGTAATCACAGTCTTATTGACACTGCCTCTGTTTGATTGCGTGGCCGTAACAACTGGTATTCCTTCCTTCAGCGCAATCTGCCTTAACTCGTCAACAACAAGCCTCCAAAACGAAAAACTCTCCTTCTGCCTGATAGACCTCGTCCATGAAGTCATCAAATCCAGATGGTCAATCAACAAAACATCAATTTTAATGTCATCTTCAAACTCTATCCGCTTAATCTCTTCCATCACCTGCTCAACGCCTAAGCTGTTCGGCGGATAATATACTACCTTGCCTTTCGCCCCGCTCATCCCGAAAAACTTATTCAGCCATTTCTTAAGCCTCTCCTCATCACTCCCTTCAGAAAACTCCTCTTTGCTTGCAAACAAGATCCTTCTATAAAGCCTTCTCAAAATATCCCTTATTCCCATCTCAAGCGTAAGATAAAGACAATTTTTCCCCTGGCTTAAAAAACCATACATCAAATTAACCAGAAAAGTTGTCTTCCCTTTTCCCGTCGGAGCGATAAAGCAAGTAAGTTCTCTAACGCCTAACCCTCCATATAAAGCCTCATCAAGGCTCTTAATCAAAGTCGGCACTCTCTCTGACATTCGATACTTCATTGCCTCAAAGTTGTTATCCACATCCTCAACCGCAACTATCTTCCTATCCTTCTTAAACACCTCTTGCTTGAATATAAATTTCTCCAAAAACTTCAACGCCTCGCCTGTTGACTTTTCAACCAGAACTCCTGCCTCTTGAATAACTCTTTTAAGTTTCGTCCTCTTCTTTTCCTCAGCCAAAACCTCAACAAGCACCTCTTCGCCCACACCTCCCATCTCGCCAGCCTGCGAATAAACTTTCCCGATAAACTCCTTATATTCCGACCAAAACTTCTTCTCTTCAGATTTAAGATTTCTCTCGCATACAAGAATAAGCTCGCTTCGGGAAGGCATCCTTTGGTAGGTTTTGAAAAAAGACGAAATGTTTAAAACAACCTGTTCTTCAACAATCGACTTCTCTATTTCAAAAACATCGTCCTTAACTTTAAACCAAAACGAATTATCTATAATTGACTTAGCCAGTATTTTTTCTAACACTATGTTGACCCTTTCCTAAAATCAGCTTTAGGAAAATCCACCCACAAACAATTATTGTCAACCCTTGAAAACATATACTCTCCATAAACTGACTTTATCAACCTTCTCAACTCTATTGAAGTGTAATTGCTTGACATCAAAAGATACCGCCTGTTCTCAAACCTGTCAAGAAGCGTATCCTTAAAAATCTGATACTCAATCCTCCCTTCGTCAACAACCCTCTCTGCTTTACTCAAATCATCAAGAAACAGCCATTTTGCCTCAAGATACTTCAAAAGCCCAATCCTCGTTGACTTCACCTTATCAAACCCCGCAATAATCTCCTGAACCAAAAGCGGAAACTGTATATACAACGCCCTATCAGCGCCCATAACACCTTTATCTACGGCCACCTTCGCCCTGAACAAAGACACCAAAAAGTGCGTCTTCCCGCAACCGCTTGACCCGCACAAAAACACAAAGTTCTTCCGCAGCTTTTCTGCCAACACATCCTCCTTAATCTGCATAAGAGTTTTGTAGAACCCTTTAGTGTATCTATCCTCAAAATTAGAGAATGTTGACCGAAAATGGTCAGGTTGTATGCCTGTAATTACTAACAATTCCCAAAAATTCTGCATATCCGCCTCTCCAAAAACCAAAGCCGCACACACTTCTTCAAACCAATCCTCTCTAGCCAAAACCATTTCTCTCTTATACTGCTGCCATAAACAAGCGCAGTAAACTGAGGCCAGGCTGCTGTTCTCCCTGCTATTTCAAAATTCCGGGACAAACATTCCGCCCATGCTTGAACAAAATTTTTCCTAAACCAGTTTCGGCCTCTCATCAAGCCCCCTTCTCCATCTTGCCTTCGCACTCTCTATGTTGTTTTTCCTTGCAAACCTGCTAAACGGAAGCGGCATCCATTCCCCGTTTTGCCATTCCCTGCCGCAACACAAACAAGTCGTCGACCAGCCATACCAATCCTCAAAAAAAGCCAAAAAGAAAGACTTCCTTCCGCAATCAGGGCAAACATCTCTAAAAATCTTCCTGTCATGAGTTTTCACAAACTTAATATACAAAACAGAGCCGCCCCGCCGCTTATCTTTGTCTTCCTTCAACATTCCCCCTTCCTCCTTTTCGCTGTTCCTCTAACAATTCCTGCAAAGACATTCTTATATCTCCTTCGCCAATTACTTTATAAAGAGTTCCTCGTTCAAACACCAAAGGAGGCATAAACCTCACAAAACCTTCCCCACCGCTTTTACACACAACCGCACTACGCCCCTCTTTTGAATACTTAACTTTCAGCTGTCCAGTTCCAAGAAAACCCGCAACAAACACTCTCCTTTTAACAACCCGCCAGCCATCCTTTCTCTCAACAACAAGAACTTCGCCTCGCATTGTTCCCCTCAAACAATTTGGCTTATTTTCTTTTCCCAATAATCAATCTTTTCCTCCACTTCTGAAACCCAGGATACTGACATTTCTACGCCATTAAAATTAAACTGCACAATACAACGGTTCCTGCAAGCATACTCATAAGCTTCTCGAACAGCCTCTTGAAGAGAAGTCCCGGCCAAAAACTCAACTCGCTGTATCAAAATCATTCTGCTCACTTTTTACCTCCTCTTTAAATCTTCGCTAACCACTTTCCTTCTCCTCTCAATCTCCTTAACAATTCTCTCCTTCCCCCACAACCCTTCCTTCCTTAACGCCTCAATCAACTGCTTTCCTGTCATTGTCCGCAATTCCTCTTCAAAAGCAAGAAAAAAATCTTTAACTCTATCGCCCCTATACCCAAACCTCATCTTGTAAAATAATTCAAACACTCCCCTCTTCACCCCTTCAAAATAAAGACCCAGACTAATTGGTTCTTTATTAAACGCCTTCTCCGGCTGCATCTTCTTCGCCTCTCTTGCCATAAACGGTATGTATTCAACAAAATCGTCCCAGCTTGCCCACGGATACCTGCTCTTATCGAACCACTGCATAAACTCAACAACTTTCAAAAAATGAGCGTATCTGTCCATCCACACAATCTTCCCATACTCCTTAACAAGATACCAGAACTTCCCAAAATTATACATCTCAAACAACTTTATCGCGTCGCCATACTTCTCCCTCCCCACCTCAACTGTCTTCCTGAACCTTGCCATTGCCTCGACAATCTCTCCCAGCCTCACTTCAACCCTTCCCAATCTCTCCTCTTCAACCATTACTGCGCAGTAGTAAAGAACTGCCCTTGCGACCATCTCGTCTTTCTCGCCAAAATAAAACTTCTCCACCTTCCTCCGCAAAACCGTTGTCGTCTTGCCGAACACTTCCCTGAACCTCTCCCACAACAACTTCTTCTTATCAATCCCCATAACTCCTTTCCTCCCTTTCCTGACAAGAACATCAAATGAACTATCAGCGTCTATCAACCCTTCCTCTCTCAACACCAACCCGCTGAGCCATACTTCTTGCTGCCCTTTCTGAGCCTCCTTTATCACATCCTTCCACCGCTTGTAATTATTGCACCTCTCATACACCCAGGAACGATAAGACCGTCCATCTTCCCCTTTAAAACAAACAAGATACGCTACCCCGCCCCAACGGGAAGGCTTAGCCTCTGCCTTCAAAATCTTTGCCTTCATAAACGCCCCTCTTACAATATAGAGTCAAAAATCCCGATTTTTTCTCAAAAAATTTCAATTTTTTTTGCAGCCAGCACTCCCACGCCGCAACTCGCCAGCGAAAAAACTTCCTATCGGGGGGATTCCTTAGTGTAGTTATACAGGTTATATCTGAAGGTTTTACAGAGTCGTAACGTCTAATAGATAATCCTCTCAGTAGGTAGACTATTCCCGGCAAATTTTCAGGCATTACAACCCTATCATAGCAACCGCACGCCAGTGCGGTTGCCACAGATTCTTATCTTTCCTTAGTGTAGTTATACAGGTTAGATAAGAATCTGTGGGGTGGGTTAATAATATATATATGTTATAGTTTAGTTATGTTATAGTTTAGTTAGTAAAGACTTACGAAGTAGTCATTATTATATACAGTAATATATACAGAATTATATAATTAAATTATGAGCATAAGGGGGGCGCCGTTCACAACTCATTGTGTTTCAATAAGTTGTAAAAAAACTTTACTTCACTTTACACCGCCGGGGATAACTCTGCTCTACAGGACTTTGCATTATAACTAATAAATTTTCCAAGAGATGTAAACATTTTAGCCTATTTCGTTTACATTGTCAATAAATTGTAAACACTTCTTAATTTAAACCAACCTTACCTTCCCCGTCAAAAGCAACTGCATTGCACCTTGTTTTATCATTTTATACTTATCCTTTTTTTTCTCCAGAGCCTCAATTTCTACATCCATATCAGAAAGGATTTGGACATACACTACTTTTACTAATATGCTTCACTCCGCTTCAGTCTACACCGCACCGCCACAAAAATTTATTTCTCTAATACTTCCCATTTAACAATTTTAAACCTTCCAAACTTGCCGCCTTTAGAAGGCCGGTAACTTCCTATTCCAACATAATTGCCTGCAAACTCCACCACTTCTCTAAGCTTTTCTGAAGAAATATCGCTTGTATCCACTCTTATTACAAACTCAGCTTCCCAATCCTCGAATTTAGGCCTTTCAATAATAACTTTATTGCCCCCTTTGCCAGTATTCGGGTTATTGCCTACCCTTTCATCAATAACCCATTTCTGAGGCTTGAAGTTGAATATCTTCTCCGGCTCAACGCTCAAAATTCCGCACAGGACCTTATACAAGCTGCTTCTGCCCCTTCCTTTGAAGTTTTTGCTTGCTTCCTTAATTGCTCCTTCAAGATGCGCCGCTGGCAGGTAAATTTTATCTCCTTCTTTATAAAGGGCTTTTATAACCGGCGGAGTTTTTGTTTTAATAACTTTAATCTTAACTTTATCAAGGATTTCCCTCATATCTTCAATAGGAAACCTATGCTGCATATATGGCGTTATCCCTTTAATTTTAACCTCTACTCTCACCTTCCCCTCCTTTTTGTTTTAATAAACAACTTCACTTCACCTGACATCACAAAACTGGACTGGGCATTGCCGCGCAATTCTACGCTATAAACAATGCTCTTCCGCCGTCCAACAACTTAAACTCAATTTCAAAATCCTCTCCTGCTGGCAACTTTGCTATTACATCCCACTTAAACTCCTGATAACCGTCAGCCTTGCCAGTCAACTTTAACATTACCGCTAACGCCAGCTGCGCAGGACCGCTGCCGCCATAACCCCAATTGAACCCATCAGGGCTATGGTTTCTTATCTTCTGGCTTTCTTCAGGATTTAATTTTTCCCCATCTAAAAACACCTCTTTTGTCTTTGCTATTCCTTCAAGTCTGTGGGCAACCATTTTTCTCTTCTCTTTCCCCTTTTTCTTCTTCTTCGCTTTCAATAATTGAAGGTCATTTTCCTTCAACGCCTTTTCCCTTTCTTTGTCCTGCATTAACCTTATCTTCCGCAAATGCGTCATGCAAAATCTATTTTTGTTGTATCGTGAAAGTATCGTTCCACAGCCTTTCCAGCAACAAATCCTTTCTCCTTTTCTCCTGTCTCTTGCGAATTCCTCCACCATATCAATGTTCCCCATTATCGACATCACCTCCTCATCTTGTCTCCTTATTCAAAAGCCAGGTAGTCTGCGTCCTGACTCCGAATTCTGAATAACCACCTGGGCCTAAACCCATCCTTACTGCCTTCTCTAAATACCCTTTCTTAACTAACTTATTGGCATAATATCTAAACTTCTGTTTAACAACACTTTCTTTCGGTTCTAAAAAATAAAACTTATCCCAAAAATCAAGAAAATTTTCGTTCCACCCCCAATTTGTTACTGACCCCTCGCGCCTGGCTGCTTCCAGAATAAACTTTTCAGGCGGGGTCATTTGTTTTTGTTTTTTTCTATTCATTCTTTACACCTCCTTTAAACAAATACACTTGTCTTTGTTTACATAAAACAAATCTTTTCGGCTAGCAGCCCAATCCCAAACATCCTCCATTGGCAAAGTTCTTGCTGGCCTTCCTCCTTTGTGGTATTTATCATAATAGTAGGCTAACTCATCCCACGTTAACTCCCTTTCCTTTAAAGGCACTCTTCCTCCTTTTCTTTTATGTTTTATTTATTCATCGCACACGCACCGTTCTGGCAGTCCCATAAACCAGCATTTCCAGTGTTTTCCTCCTTCATCCGGCGTCCTTTTATCAAGTTTTTCGCCATGAGGGACAACAAAAATATCATAACCCGGATACCTCACACTTGGCACAACATATACTCTCGCTTTGCCTTTAGCCTCTCTTTTAATCCTTTGCAATCTGCAATAATTACACTCCATAACAATCACCCTTTCTTTTGCTACCAAATATACTTTAAACTCTTCTTTCGCTCTTTCTACTCCATATACAAAACTTCCACAATCCTTAAGTATCTGGCCTTCAATAGCCTTGCCTTGCCCTATAAACCATTTTATTGTTTTCCATCCGTTTACCATATTTTCTTCCTCAAGACATCCTGATGCTTTGCCCAATCAACGCCAAGAAAAGCCATTACCTCTCTTTCAACCTTATCCGCTAACTTATGAATAGCCTTATGCAACTTGTTCTTGTTTCTATTCCACTTGCTCTCTTCTATTCCCAGCGCTCCTGCAACAACCATCTCAACAAACTCATGCACCAAAACCCCAATCTTATTTTTTTCCGGCAAATCAGGGTGGATATAAATGCAATTCTCTTGAGGTTTCCAATCGCCGACCTCTCCTCTTAACCGCTTAAACTTTACTTTAAACTCTTTCCAATCCGGGAAGAATTTCTTATCAGCCAGTTTCTTTAACCTCTTAAACCTTTCTTTGCCTTCCTTAGGCATTATATCTTTCGCATTTGGATCAAGAACTTTGTTGAAAACCTCTATTACCTCATTGATTTTTTCAACCATCTCCCACCTGTTTTGCGGATAACCTTTAATCGGCTCTATCCTCTGCATATTACCTCCCGTCAACAACTTCAAGCAGCTGATTCAAAGCCTTTTGAATGGCCCTCACCGATTTGCCGACTTTATATTCGTCCCTTAACTTTCTTATGCCTACTGCTTTTAAGATGTCATCAAAATTAGCCATTACTTCAATAATCTTTTGCTTGACACCATCAAACCTGAACTGCTCAACCGCTTTCCCCAAAGGAAACAACTCCTCAAGTAAAACTTCCATATCCTCAATATTTGAAGATTCAGGCCTTTTTGCAAGTTTCATTGTTCTGATAGCAATGCTAAGCGCCTGTCCAATTATGTATTGGCCTCGCCGACTATAAAATAATCTTTTTGCATATTCCTCTTTCTTTCTCACAGGTTCACCTCCTTTTCCAAAACAATTTCCATTCCCATTCTTTCTATTTCCTTCCAATCTGGCTCCGGAGAATCAGGGTTCAACTCTATTTCCGTAACCTTATAATGTTTGTATTTATCCTTTTCGCTTTTATCCTTGCCTGAAGCATAAATAATTAACTTTCCTTTCTTTATATCAATGACATATACCCACTCAATAAAAAGCGCATTTGCAGTTTTATTGGTAAGGATGCTTTCTCTTAACCCATCTCTCATAACAAAATCTGGGTCATGGCAATAACACTGCTCTGGAAACACGCTCCACCCGCCAGGGTGCCCTTTGATGTAAATATCTACAAAAGCCTGTAATTTTTGTTCCCTACTTGCTTCGTTCGTTACTCCAAACCTTCCCTTGTTCAACAAAAATTTCTGCATAATGATTTCCCATATCTGCTGTCCTCGGTTAGTCGGATAGCCGCCCCAATGGCAATAAACTCCTTTCCATCCTTTCCCTTTCTTATACGCTAAACAGCTTCTTGTTGACATCATTCCCTCCTTTCTTTTTAATAGATCCTGAAACCACCACTATCTTCAACAAACTCGCAAAATTCCCTGACGACATTTTCTTCAAAAGGGTAGAAAGTTTCATAAGGCCTTACTTTTCCTTTTCCTTGACATTTATTGCATTTTTTGCCCGTTCCATTGCAAGCATCGCATTTTACATCCGGCAAGGATTTAAGCCTTCTCTTATAAACCCTTTCCCATCTTTTCACTTCTCCCTCGTCCAAAAGAAACCGAAGACGTTTTGCTATTCTTTTTGCTTTTCTTGCATCAATTAAATGCCCGTCGTTGTAATGCCCTTTCTTATAATCCTCTTCAGTAATAACGTCGCTGCAGACCCTGAAGATATAATCCCATAACGGCCGCCAATACCATACATTAGAGCGAAAATACTCTCCCTTCTCGCTTTTAGGTTTATTGCCGTAAATATCAAACCCCATCTTTTCACCTCCTCGTCAAGCCCAGTGCCTTAAGCTTGCCTTTTTCCTCCGTCTTGCCAACCTCTCTTTATCATAACCACCACCCATATTTACCGTTCTTATAATTTTGCTCTCTGCTCTTCTTTTTAATCTTAACCCAATTGTAACTTGCCCTTGGCAGCCACCAGGCCTTCATGTTCCTGACCACCAGGCCTTCATATCCCTCTTTGATTATCCATTTATCTATCAGCTTCTTTAACTCTTTCTCGTTCCTTACCAGCCAGAACTTTGCTTTCCTGCAATGCTTTCCATTCTTGATTTTTAACAAAACCCTTACTGTCTCCTCTGTCATTATCCCTGTTCTTTTTCCTAACTGATACACTCCAAAAACATCAAGCCGCAGCTCATCTGAAGTTTTCCTGCTTAAAAAAGTGTAAAAATCTTCATCCGTTTTTCCTTCTCCATAATACAATTCGCCAAGATAAATTCCTTTAGGAAGGTTGAATTTCTCAAACTCCTTCAAGGCAGGAAAATCAAGCCTGTGTCTTCCAAACTTATCTTTATTTACGCAATAAGGCTTGCCGTTAAAATTGACAATATACTGAAGTTCTCCGTGCCGTTTAAGCGACACCAGGCAGGGATAAACGATTGAGGCCTTTCTGCCCCTATACTTGCAAACCCAAAACTTATAATCTTTGCGAATAAACGTCTTCATACCAACAACCCCACACACAAACACACGCCTTACTTATTCTCTTCTTTCCAAACATACCCGCACCGATAACAAACCCTCTCTCCCGTGCGAATGCGCGTCCTTACCTGGCCAGTAGTTCTGCAATTAGGACAAACTAAATCTTTGTGATTAGTATGTTGTTTTTCTTTTCTTTTCTTCATTTTTAACCTCCCTACGCAAACTCTAAATCTTCTGGATTCGTTGCTACTCCTGTATAATGCTCAAAAAGATTCATATCTCTTCCCGGCCTTTCATACACAACAAACACAAACCTTTTATTCCAGCTCTTTAACCATTATTACCCTCCGAATTGTTGTTTCTTCTCACTCACCCTCAACTTCTTCCTAATCATATCAAATGGTTTACTGGTTATAATAAAAGTAGTTATCCCTAATAGGCAGAAATACAATAGAATACACAACACAGCCCATCCAATTATACACGCTATAACATCTAATATATCCATATCCCCTCCTTATACACCTCATCCACTCCAGTCCTCTTCCAAACTCTTCCTGAATAACATTTCCTTTCCAATCGTATTTCCTGAAGCGAACCCATTTGCCGACATCTTTGTCCGTTAACTTTTCCAGCTCAATCATGCTTTTCCTTCCCTTTAAACCAACATCAAAAACTTTTTATTCTCCCGAAACTTGATAATATCCCTAAAAGATAACTTCTGTATATATCCGCCCTTCTCATTTCTCGCTCTTGTTCTGAATTTGCCTCCAAATCTCTTTCCAAAGCTCTTCTGGAATCGTTTTCTTTTCCAACTCCAGATAAACATGATGTCCTATCTCCACTAATACTTTAGTGATTTTTTTAAGATGATCTTCGCTTTCTACGGTTACTACCAACTGCACTGGGATTTTAATGGTTTTCCCCATCTTTGCCCTCCTTCTCCCAGCCAGGCGCTTGCCTGACAACTTCATCTGCAACCTCTTGCAAATCGCTGGCCAGCCAATACAGATAGCCAGCCAGCTTCAAGTCAATTGGTTTATCTTTAACTCTGTTTAATCGCTCAACTATCAACTCAATCTTTCTCTTTATCTCCATAACCCCTTCCTTACTTTGTCATTGCTAACGCAACCTCTAACGCCTTTGCTTTCTGCCTTGCCCCTGCGCCAAACCAGATTGATTTTAACCTGTTGCTTTTATCTTCTTTTTCTCCCTTTACTGTCTTGTAATAATCAACATACTCAACAACTGAGTTGTAGGCTGACCACAGAGTATGCCTTATTCCCGATAAATCATTTCCCCTGCCATGGTCAAACAACGCAAGCAAATCATTCTTTATATTTTTTGCCCTTGTAGTTTCTTCCTTTTTCTTTTCTTCTCCTAACAAAACCCGCTCAAAATAATCTTCTGCTTTTGCTTTATTTAATTTAACATCAACAAGCTGATTAGCTATCTGCTCAAATTGAGCATAATAATCAATCGCAATGCCAAGAACCCTTCTTGCTTCCTTAATCTTGCTCATAATATCGCCGCTATGTCTTATAACAATACTTTCTGCCCTGCACTGCAAACTCATAATAAGAGTATTTTGGCAAACAACTCTAATCGGCGTAAAATACACTCTCAACGCGCTTGTCCCATCGTGGCTGTTCGTAAGCACCAGATACTTCTCAACTACATCTTCCCGCTGTATCACAATATTCTGAGGAAGTTTTGCTAATATCCACACTCTCTCGCCTTTACCCAACGCTCCTGCTGTATGATATATCGCCTGGCCTTCTCCAACCAGAACATCAAAAAAATTAAACGCTTCTACATTCTGAATTACCCGATACTGATTGCCAACCACTCCTAATACCTCGCCTGTGTCTTCCCTGACTGTTGCCTTGGCAATGCCAATCTCTTTGCCGTTCTCAAGATAAATAGATTTTGTTTCTACAATATAATCTAACTGCGCCGCTTTAATCGCCTCAGCCGCCGTCGCAGGGTGAGAAAGTTCCGTTCCTAACCCATGCCATGGCTTCTCTCCATAATAGAACATACTCGCCTTTCCATTTTTGAAATTTAAGTTATGAGCCATTTCGCACCTCCGGTTTTTTTCTTATCCTTCTTTTTTTCTCTCTCCATTTCTCTCTCTCCATTTCTCTCTCTTCATTTTCTCTCTCTCTCTTAAATATAATCTACCATACCCCTTTAAAAAAGTCAACAGGTTATAAAAAAAAACAAGGGGCGATAACCCCTTGTTTATCAATAAGTTACAAAAAAATTAAATTATTTTCGTTCAATCAATGAATAATTCTTCTGTTCAATCATTTACCTATATATTAAGTATTCAACAATTCCTCCACCCTTTTTCTTGTCTTCTCGCTCAAAAGCAACAATGATTTTACCCTTTTATACCATTCCTTTGCAGAAGCTGTCTTTCCTCTAATTGCCTTTGCAGCTCCTTCCCAATCGCACACCATCTCAACTATGTATCTCTCCGGCATATCAAGCGCCTGAACCTTGTCTTTCCCATCTACAACTACCCACCAATTCCAATGATGTTTGTTTCTGTGAACATGCAGAAGCCAGGCTCGTTTCATTGCCTTCTCCTTCTCTGGGTCTTTACCCTTTCCTACTCTGTCGCCTTTTTG
>Ga0164310_10000319_pt1 | contig 25050 bp, 20 predicted proteins | sample GuaBasSedimGuay1_FD_121795 | JGI IMG/M metagenome (GOLD analysis project Ga0164310, IMG submission 121795) | Subseafloor sediment microbial communities from Guaymas Basin, Gulf of California, Mexico - Guay1, Core 4569-9, 0-3 cm | ecosystem: Environmental > Aquatic > Marine > Hydrothermal vents... | reverse complement strand
TCTTTAACCTGACCTTTACGGGGTTTTTCTAAATAGACTTTGCGGATCGACCGGGAGACCGGTCGATCCTGCCGTGAATTGTCAATCACCAATAATTAGTTGTTGTTATCTGCCGATATATTCATTTGAAACCAGGGTTGCCAGGAGCTATAAATGCAGAGCAAGGTTAAGCTGACCAAACGTCAGATCAAAGAAGACAAGTTCACGACTACCATGTTAACCGTGAAGCAGCGGCTACTGGATAACTGGCAGTACTATGTCTCAGGTGTTGTCATAGTAGCTCTCGTGATTTCCGCCACAGTCTACTATATCAATGATTTGGGCAGTAAGCAGGACGAGGCGGCCGGAAGATTCTCTCGCGCAATGCTGGACTACCGGACTGGGGACAATGAAATAGCCGTCCTTGGGTTCAGTCAGATTCTCGAGGAGTTCGGTGGTACCGAAGTGGCCGAACAGGCTACTTACCAACTTGGAGAGATCAATCTCGCCGATCGCAACTACGATGAAGCTGTCCGACACTTTGAGATGTTTCTTGCCAATTATCACGACAATCCCCTGAGTCGGGCAGCATCGCTCGCCGGTCTTGCTGTGATCTCTGAGGATCGCGGTGAGTTTTCTCAGGCGGCAGCTTATTATGTGCGAGCTTCTGAAGAGCACCCCGGTGGCCCAATGCAGGCCGACTATGAACTGGGTGCTATTAGAAACTACCTGGAAGTCGGTGATACTGAATCCGCCAGGGACAGGCTGAAGATATTAGAAGAAAAACACGAGAGCAGCCCGTACACTCAACGCGCCATCCTTCTGCTTGCCGAAAAGGGGAATGGCTGATACCGTCTGAACTATCCCAGTGGCTAAGTCACCGGCCATAAAAGTTGCCATTTTATGGCATATGCACCAGCCCGACTACCGGGAGCCGCAATCGAACCGGCTTGCAATGCCCTGGGTGAGGCTTCACGCTACCAAAGATTATCTTGATATGCCGCTTGCAGCGGTCTCCCACGATAACGTGCGAGTGACTTTCAACCTCGTACCCTCACTTCTCGATCAATTGCAACTCTATCTCAAAGGAGGTACTGACCACCACCTGGACTTGTCACGATCTCGCGTGGAGGATCTGCAGGATGGTCAGAAGTTGGAGATGCTTCAGAGCTTCTTTGCCGGGAATCCGACTTATATGGTGGAACCGTACTCTCGTTTTCGACAACTACATCGCAAATACAAATCCGGGACTGGTGATCTTGACTCTCTGCCCAGTCTTTTCTCATCTTCTGAACTACGTGACTTGCAAGTGTGGTCTAATCTGACATGGGTCGATCCCCGATTCCGGGAGGAAGAGCCTGTCAGGTCGCTATTCACCAAGAAGCGCCATTTCACCGAAGAGGACAAGCAGTCACTTCTTGATTGGCAGCTCGATCTGATCGGCAGGATTATTCCAACCTATCGGAAGCTGCAGGATGAGGGGAGAATTGAAGTATCCTTCACTCCCTACTACCACCCTATATTGCCGCTTCTATGTGACACTGATGTTGCCAGAGAAGCTCTACCCAGTATCAGTCTTCCGCGCAAACGCTTCGTGCACCCGGAAGATGCTCGGCGTCAGGTCGGAATGGCACGAGAGATGTACAGGGATTTATTTGGCAGGGACATGATTGGGATGTGGCCGTCAGAGGGTTCTGTTTCCGAGGAAGCACTCCGAATACTGGCCGAGAACGGCGTTGAATGGGCTGCGACCGATCAGGAAATACTGGAGCACTCGTTGGGCAAGTCCAACCTGCCATCAACAGACAATCCAATCCATCGCGTGTACGAGTTTGACTCTTCTGTGAAGCTGTTTTTTCGCGATCATGCACTGTCGGATCGAATCGGGTTTGTCTATTCAACGTGGCCTGCTGATCGGGCTGTTGATGACTTCATGGGGCATATCAAACACCTTCGGTCAGTCTACCTGGATAGTCTCGAGACTACAGTAGTTCCGATTATTCTCGACGGTGAAAATGCATGGGAGTACTTCCCGAATGACGCCACTGAATTTCTGGATCTTCTTTACCAGAGGTTGGGTGATGATGATGAGATTCAGACTGTGACTATGTCCGAAGCTGCAAACACGGTGAAAGCGCGTCCGCTTCCCTCGGTGTTTGCTGGATCCTGGATAAATCATAACTTCAGAATCTGGATTGGTCACCAGGAAGACAACGCCGCGTGGGATCTGCTGTTCGGTGCCAGGGATGCTCTGGTCGAGTTCGAGCGTGCCCATCGCGACTATGACTCCGAAAAGCTGTCCGCAGCGTGGAATCAGATATTCATTGCCGAGGGTTCCGACTGGTGCTGGTGGTATGGTGATGAACATCGTGGGGACCATAACGAACAGTTTGACCGCATTTTCAGACGGCACCTGGTGGCAGTTTATGAGTTGCTCGATCTGGATATCCCCTTGGATCTTCTCAGACCCGTATGTTCGGGGGGGACCGAGTCGGCCATTCTACTGCCAGAGTGCAGGCTTACGCCGGCAATTGACGGCAGAATCTCACATTTCTACGAATGGACCGGTGCCGGTTTCTTCAACTGTGAAGTAGCCGGTGGTGCAATGCACCAGGTGGACAGATATATAACCGGGATTCACTTCGCACATGATCTTCAGTACTTTCACATTCGACTTGACTTCCGTTCCATCAAAGCCTTAGAATTGACTGCTGGTCTGAGAGCAGTGATAACGTTCTTTGTCCCGTCTGCGCTGACTGTCAATCTTGATCTCGACAAACCGGCAGATGAAGACGAATTAACGGACTACCGATATGCTCTGAGCGACATTCTTGAGTTCTCGGTCAGGAGAAAACATCTCTGGCCGAGCGGTTACGGACGACTCAGTTTTGCTGTCGCACTGTTTAAAGAAGACCAGAAACTCGAAAGCTGGCCAGAGCACGAACCGATTCAGGTTGACGTTCCGGAAAGCAGCCAGGAGATATTCTGGCCCTCCTGATTGCTTTACGGTAGATAGCGGAGGTCGCAGTGGCTGATTCATCCTTCTTTGACAACGAGCAGGATCAACATCCGTCTGGAGAGATCCCGAACCTTGGTGATAAATCCGGGGCTGATGGTTCTCAATCCGGTTCACAAGAAGGCGCGTTTAGGACGGACGAGGGACGTCTCGCGGCTGTCATGTCCTACATACCGTTTCTATGCTTTATCCCTTTGCTCAATATGAAGCACAACCAGGAGGCTCGTTTTCACGCCCGCCAGGGTGTCGTGCTTTTCCTCGTGGAACTGGTTGCAGCACTGTTCCTGATCGACCGAATTGCCAATTTCGTGTTCACTGCGGTACTGATTGTGGCAGTGGCTTTTTCGATCGCCGGGATCTACTTCGCTCTTCAGGGGAAGAACTACAAGTTGCCCATCATTGGCGATCTTGCTGACAAATCGAAGTTGTAGCGCTTTGTATATTAAATCATCTTTATTCACTGCAATCTTTCTCGCCGCTCTACTCCTGGCTTGTACGACTACGGGCCCGGGCGGCAAGACCTCACTCATTTTCATTCCAACGTCCCAGGAAGTGGCTATCGGTTCGGGAATGGCAAAGCAGATAGCTGCTACTGAGAAGATTCTACAAGATGAGGTCTGGCAGAACTATGTTGCTGAAGTCGGGCGCAGTATTGTTGATGTTTGTGATCGTAAAGACCTGGAATATCACTTCACCGTTATTGAGTCCGACCAGATCAACGCTTTTGCAGCGCCCGGGGGATATATCTACTTTTATACCGGGCTGCTCCGCCAGATGGAGAACGAAGCGGAAATGGCTGCTGTTGTGGCTCATGAAATCTCGCATGTCGTTGCTCGTCATGGAATCAAGAGACTTCAGACTGCCATCGGTGTTGCGGTAGCCTATGATCTGACTTTGGGAGGAGAGGACTTAGAAGCAATCGAGACAGCCATAGGGATTGGGATGGGGTTGGTTTTTGCAGGCTACTCGCGTTCCAACGAATATGAGGCCGATGACTACGGCATGACATACCTGACGAGAGCCGGTTATGATCCGCGCGCAATGGAAAGTATGCTCGGGAAACTGGCGGCCCTCGGGGAAAGCTCGTCAAATGTATTCGAGAAACTCTCCCGAAGTCATCCAGAGACACAGGACCGCATCCGGCACATTCAGACCAGAATCAAGAAAATGCAGCCAATCTCCACTGATGTCACGGTTGGCCAGGAGAGATATCAGAAAGCGCTGCTTCGCCTATCGACCAAAGGTGACGGTCAGTAGCACTCATGTGCTGCAAACTTCTCTTATAAATAACAAGTATCAGCGAAACAGTGTGTTTGAGCAGGCTTGGCAACGGTTTTCGTGCTCTTAGCCTGTACTGATCAACAATCCAAAGTCAAGGTAGACCGCGAGCGCCATGACGTGCGTGTAACTCGCTGTGGTGCAAGGGAGTATCTAACGGGAAAGAACTTCCCACACGCGGAAGGTTTTAGTTGACAATAAGTTAAGGCTGTCGGAAATAGTAAAAGAAACCTGCGGGAAGCAGACCACACATTACGGGATTTGGTGGTCACAGAATAAGCAGGTAAAGAAACACTGTACGAATTTTGACATTTGAGCTAAGGCTATGTTGACTATTGATTTGTATTAGTCTGCTTGGCCGTTATGACATTGTATGTTCAGAAACTTGCCAACTTGGAGTTTGGTCCAGCATCATTTGGTTATTATTGCTCGTCTTGGGGTGAATTATTTTCATGGAGTCGTGTTGCGTAACGGTGTGAATGACAAGGAGATACTGCCACGCTCGGCTTGTTTCCAGCTTTGCTTGCACAATAGGACCAGATGGAATTGCTCAGGCATCAGCATTGCCATTATCTCATTCCAGTTCAACTTGGATGAGGATACTGATGTTTAGAAAAAAACTCACTCACGTGATCATCTGGTGGATCGTTCTTCTGCTGGTCACGGTGATGTTTGGTGACGTTTCCATTGCGGCTACTGATGCTGGTCGTACTTCCGCTGATTTTCTACTGATCGGTGCTGGCGCGCGTGCTGCCTCAATGGGGGGGGCCTATGCCACTATTTGTGAAGACGCAACATCAGCTTACTGGAACCCATCAGGATTGGCTGCTGTGGAGCACTACGAGGTCTCCCTTGGTCATTTTGCATGGTATCAGGATATTACGGTTGAACAAGCTACTGCGGCTTTTCCCGTTGCTGATGCTTTTACGGTAGCGGCCCACATAACCTATGTCAATTACGGGACAATAGAGGGGTATGATATTTCAGGTGTTTCTACCGGAGAACTCACAGTATACGATTGGGTCGCCGGTTTGTCTATCGGTCATCAACTTGATGAGCGTTTCTCGGTAGGTATAACAGGGAAGTTCGTAAACCAGAAACTTGACAGTTACGGTGCTTCAGCGTTTGCTGCAGATGTCGGTATCCGGTACACCCATGAGAGGTTTACCATAGCAGCCGTACTAACAAATATCGGTTCCAAGCTGAAATTTGATCAAACGGCTGAGAAGCTACCCAGCGCGTTCAAGTTTGGGCTGGCGGCTAGGCCGTTCGACGCTGCAGCAGTTACCTCTTTGGAGTTCGAGAAGCGGCTGAGCGGTGATTTACTGGTCCACCAGGGCTTTGAGTTTGGCTTTGACGACCAGTACTACCTGCGAGCAGGGTACGACTATTTACCCAGCCAGAATGGTCGTTCTCTGGCCACCTGCATTACGATTGGGGCAGGCGTGAGATTCGATCTTGCTGAGATCGACTATGCTTTTTCGCCTAATGACAAGTCTACGTCTGAAGATCTACACCGATTCTCGGTGACATTCAGGTTTGGCCAGTAGCGCCAGCTATTGACCAGTCAGTTCACCTCCGATATGTCAAACAACTGACCTGCCTGACACGGATCGTCTGGATATCCGGTTGTGGATTATCGGCGATCCATTTTCATGGTCATGCGCAATGGATTGCATTGATTGGCATTTCCTGAGCACACTTCGCGACAGTCATCAGTGATACATGACACTGATGCCATACGTGCCTACCACGCAGTAGAATACGCACTGCCCTAAGCGTAACACACGCAACGTGTTACGCAGGGGGAAATCACCCCAGAAAAACGCTGATTATTGATGAACGCATAGCGATTTTGGCAATTGGTTTGCTACTTGCAAGCAGTGATATTCGCAAGTTCTACACAGGACACTAGGAGTCACTATTCAAGGTCGCTAAAGTCGCTGATGAGTACCGCAAATAACAGAAGAATGAGCATCCGTAGCCACACATCGGTAGCGGTTGATTCAACAGCGATTGGCTATGGCATGGTCAGTACTCTTCCCGTTTCAGGACCGCGTGGTGCTGATGATAGCCGGTCGAAAGACTTTTTCTGGAAACTCAAGTTTGTTGTTGGCGAGATTACGGGGTTGTTGTTTATTGTTTTCTCAGCACTATATATCTTTGGCAAGCCTGCCTGGATTACTCAGACAGGAGTGTTGAAGGATGTTACGAATAGGTTTGTGAAAAGAGCAATTGACATCGTCGGAGCCAGTGTTGGCCTTCTGTTAACCCTGCCATTAATGGCGGTTATTGCTGTGCTCGTGAAGTTAGATTCGCCTGGTCCTGTGTTCTACACCCAGGTACGTGTTGGCGTCAATCGACGCAAACACAGGCCTCTACAACACAAGAGAGTGGGTGTTAACCAGAAACTCAAACGAGACCGTCGCCGTGAAGACCACTTCGGAAGACCATTCAGGGTAGTCAAGTTCCGGACAATGATTCAGAATGCCGAGAAGGCGACTGGGCCAGTGTGGGCCGTCAAGAACGATTCCAGGATTACCAGATTGGGTGCTTTCATGCGCAAAGCACGGCTGGACGAGATTCCGCAATTCTGGAATATCCTCCGGGGTGACATGTCGCTTGTGGGGCCACGACCTGAGCGTCCGTCCTTTGTGAGAGACTTACAACATCAGGTTAACGACTATAACCGACGACTTGACGTCAAACCGGGATTGACCGGTCTGGCGCAGGTAGAGAATGGCTATGATTCCTCGGTTGCTTCGGTTGTAGAGAAAGTGAGATTTGATCTCCAGTACATCCGTGGTTGGTCGGTGTGGAGTGACGTTCGCATACTCCTGAAGACTGTTGTAGTGGTTGTTACGGGAAAGGGAGCTTGTTGAACTCATCCAGTTCTTTTGAGTATCCACGGCAGGCCGCTGATTTCAGCGGTTTTTTTGTGTGTAAATTGAAGTTGATTGCCGTACAGGTTTTTGCTATTATTCCGACAATAAAAGAATTGTTAATCTAACTTCACGATAGAGTCATGTTGTTGAAAAGGATTTTAACAGCTACTGTTTGGATGCTTCTCCTGCCCGTTGTCGGGTGGGCACAAGATAGTCCGAAAACAGGCTTGACAGTTCAGTCACTTCCTCCGGGTGCCGAAATCATCTTGAAAGGTGGTGCGCTTGTCACCGGGGTTACTCCAACGACATTTCGTTATCCTCTGATTGGAGACTATGAACTGACTGTCAAGAAGTACGGATACGAGAATTATAAAACACATCTCGTGCTTGACCCAGCTCAGCACCTTCAGATTGACGTGGAATTGTCTCGGAAGACTGGTTTCAAGGCGGCTTTGCGCTCAATGGTTTTGCCGGGGTGGGGTCAGCGTTATTCAGGTGAGAAGACCAAGTCTTTTGTGTTCAGCTTTCTAATGCTGGGTTCAGCCGCAGCGTATCTTATTACAGATCACAATTTCGATATCAAGGTGAGTCGTTTCGAACAACGTCGGAATGAATATGACGATGCAGTGGCAGCAGGGGAGAGCAATGCCTCATTGAGGGCCAGACTTGAAGCTTTGACGAATGCTCAGGATGATGCCTACGATATGGAGAATACTCGCCTGGCTGCAGGCGGTGCTGTAGCCGCGGTCTGGGTGTTCAACGTTCTTGATGCGCTGCTTTTTTCACCGAAAGACAATGCGACTTTTTCTGTTAAAGGGCTGACTGTGGCGCCATCGGCAGAAGTCCCGGGAATCCAACTCACACTATCGACAGGATTCTGATCAATGATGCAGCGAGCAATGAGAGTTACTGTTCCTTCACTTTTCTTGCTGATGATTCTGTTGGTGGGATGTGAGAGAACGTTCGAATCCAATGATCCCGTACGATCACTCCCTGACAGGCCGGCTGCACCTGTAAATTTTCAGGTTGCCTACAACGATCAATCAGTGACTCTGAGTTGGGAGCTTGCAGACAGTACTGAGGTGAGTCGTTTCCGGGTCTACAGAGCTGACTTTGTCTCCGACATGACGCCGCTGGAATACTCACCAATTGATTCTACCACGACATATTCCAAGGTCATAGAGGACCTTCCGTTCAACCGTACGGTGTATCTGAGGGTGACAGCAGTCAATGCCGCTAACCTAGAGAGCGAACCATCGCGTGAGCTCCCCGTGATTGTTGGCCTGCTCTCAATTGCCATTAACAACAATGACGAATATACGAACTCACGCAATGTTGGAGTTCACGCAAACGCGCCCAATGGTGCAGAGTATGTTAGTTTGTCTGAGGACTCACTGTTTGAGGGAACTCTTGCGCAGGATTTCCAGGATGAACTGCCATTTACGCTTTCAACCGGGGACGGACTGAAGACTGTATACGCCCGCTTTACTTTCGAAGACGGATTCGAATCGGGTGTCTTGATTTTTGACCGGATCACGCTGGATCAGGCTGCCCGGATCGACTCCGTCTACTATACGCCTTCGGGAGTCACGTTTGCGACTGGTGACACAATCAGGTTCTTTATGGCCGCAGGCGAGATTGCTGGAGAGGCTAGTATAGCTTTTCCCGGAGTGAGTCAGGTCCTTCTGTCTGACGACGGTGTGGGGGCTGATGCCAGCTCCGACGATAGTATCTACTCTGCCTGGTACGTTGTGCCGGTCGGGTTGACCGTCAACAATGGTCAACTTACGGGTCAATTCACTGATGCTGCCAACAATACTGCCATGCAGGCAGTGGCAGCAGTACCGCTTGATATTAAGGCTCCTCCCTTACCGGTGCAATTGACGGCGGTTACGGCGTTGTCGAATTTCGAGATAAGTCTGCAATGGTCCGAGGCCACAAGCGGTGACTTCTCCCATTACTCAATCTATCGCGATATCAGCGGTTCTGTCTCAGATGCCTCTGACCTGGTAGAGAACATATCTGAACGGACTGGTACAACCTGTGTTGATACGCTTCTGGATGCTGCGACTGAGTATTTCTTCCGAGTCTACGTGGTAGACAATTCCGGTCTGCTGACAGGTTCCAATATTGATAGTGCAATTACAGAGGTTAACACATCACCAACAGCAGTAACTGCCGCTGCGACGCTGAGTGACTCCACCACAGCGTATCTGTCCTGGACCCAGAATAACGACAACGATTTTGCTTCGTATCGAATTTACCACAGTACTTCCCCCGGTGTCACCATAACCGATGACCTGATCGCCATTCTTAGCGATAGGAGTACTGTTGGCTATAGTGATTACGTGCCGTTCCCGACGGGCTCGGAGAGCTACTACTATCGAATCTTTGTACTGGACCGTCAGGGCCTGAGCACAAGTTCCAACGAAGTATCGGTCTCTCGCTGAGGGCCGAGGGGGTACCCTGAGACTTCTAGCGAGCATCAATCAATTCATTGTCCTGATAGTGGATACATGTCGTCAGATCGGCCAGTGGCGAATCTGGTTGGTGTTGCTAGGCAGTTTCCTGGTAAACTGGCTGGTGCTTTTTGCACACTACGATTCAATGTCCCCCGTTTTTTATGGGATTGTCTCTGCCTGGACCTCATTGTTTGGTGCTGACAAGGCAATTGCGTTTACTCATTATCCACAGCATTTCCTTCTTCTTGGTGATTACTATGGACTGGCTAAGCTCGGGGTCGGACTTCTGGTTGAGACAGCAGTGCTTGGATTTGCTGTACACCTATTTGCACGCCGGTTTTTGATGGGCGGTCTGGCAAGGGAACAGGGAGAAGGAATATCTGTTTCTCGATGGCTGAACATCGTATTGGTCTGGGTTCTGTTTAATGTCCTGACGATGGTCGCCGGAATATACATGCCGGAATGGTTTGCACCACTTCTAACCGGATCGCGTCGTATAACGGTGTTTAATTACGTGTTTATGCCGGGAGTGGTGATGGGTATCCTGTCGCTGTTGTTCTTCGCGATTCCGGCGGTGGTTGTATTCAGAGAGAATGCTATCAGGGCGGTCTGGCGGTCTCTCAAGGTGTTTATTCACAGGCCGTTTACTTGCTTCTTTCTTGCCTTTCTGGTTCTGACACCGCCTCTGTTATTTTCGATTCTATCGGGCAATCCAGCAGACATCGTCGAAAAGTTCAAACCTGAACTTGTTTACTGGCTGCTCTCAGCAGGGCTTTTGGCCGAAATTGTTGCCAATTTCTTTTGGATGGGCACCGCGGTCCGATTTTTTGCCGAGCCGGAAGAGTTGTAAGTAGCCGCGTCAGCCCGAGACCGTCCCCAGCAGGTTAATTAAGTAGGTCTCTAAGACATAGCGACAATTCTGCTGACTGAATGTCCCTTTGGAATACTTTTTCCGCTTCAATATTTTCCATCCCCGCCGATAAAATAGATGTGTACTACCAATGGCTGGAATTGACATGAAGCACATACTTTTAGTCGATGACGACAAGGAAGTATCTCAGTCGCTTGCTGGTCTCTTTGACTCGAATAAGTACTATTTCGAGTTTTTTGAGGATGGCAAAGGCGTCAGGGACTTCGTGAGCGATCACAAGGACATCGATCTGGTTCTGCTCGATGTCAATCTCCCGACTCTTTCTGGCCTGGAAGTTCTTAAGCAAATCAAACAAATCGATAATGATCTGCCGGTTATCATGATCTCCGGTTTTGTCTCGACAGAGAATGCAATTGAAGCCATGCGAGAGGGAGCTTACGAATACCTGACCAAACCGTTCGAGATCGTGAGGCTCGTAGAGACGGTAAACAAGGCTTGCGGTTTCAGTGCCGCTATCAGGAAAGCTCCGCCAACCCCAATCGGCGACACAGACATTTCGGTGGTTGATGAGATTATTGGCAAATCACCCGAAATAGTGGAGATCGCCAAGGTCATCGGACAGGTTGCCAAGTCTGACGCAGCAGTCCTCGTTTTTGGTGAATCGGGAACAGGTAAAGAGGTTGTCGCCAGGGCAATACACCGTAATTCGCTGAGGAGTAGTCAGGCCTTTCTATCAGTCAATTGCGCAGCACTGCCGGAAACTCTTCTGGAGTCGGAGCTCTTCGGGCACGAGAAGGGAGCCTTCACGGGTGCTTACTACAAGCGGGTTGGCAAATTCGAACAGGCCGATAAGGGCACGCTGTTCATGGACGAAATTGGCGACATGACCATGCTAACCCAGTCCAAGCTGCTACGCGTGCTTCAGGACAAGAGGTTCGAACGCGTTGGCGGCAACGAAACAATTCACTCGGATGTTCGCATCATTGCAGCGACCAATAAGTCACTGGTGCAGGCCATGAAAGAAGGGTCCTTCAGAGTGGATCTGTTTTACCGTCTGAAAGTGGTTTCAATATTTATCCCTCCGCTCAGAGAGCGTCGGTGCGATGTACCAATCCTGGTGGACCATTTCGTGAACAAGTTCTCCAAACACCTCTCCATGCCCGCCAAGAGTGTATCAAAAAAGGCGATGCAATTGCTGTCCAAGAATATGTGGCCGGGGAACGTCAGGGAACTGGAGAACAACGTCCACACTGCCATGGTCATGTCCAAGAATGACCAGCTTCAACCAGATGATTTTCCAAGCCTGATTGAGGACAAGCAAGAGGTAGAGGTTGACCTATCGGTCCTTCAGGATGACTACACCGAGACATTCAAGCAGATCGTCGAGCCGATCATGCCCAAACTGATTATGAGTTCTCCGGGTAAGATATACCATTTCCTCGAAGCTGCTTTGGAACGCGCGACCATATCATCCTGTTTGCAACAGTTCAATGGCAACCAGGTCAAGACTTCAGAGACTCTTGGTATTTCGCGAAACACTCTCCGAGACCGAATCTCCAAGTACAATCTGTACTAAGCTCCAAGCTCAAATTCACACTTTCTGAAAGAACCCCATCTTTGTGATTTGCAGATACTCCCTGTCTGGATATATTCCCGTTTGTGAGAATATGCCATTTTTCTGACAGTCACCTCGGAGCGGGGGAGAGCCACCCGAGGAAAGCCGATTCCGGGCTGACTGTTCGCCAGGAAGATATCATGGGCGCTTTCGCTGTTGCTATCGATCGGATAATCGAACTGCGTCCGGATTTGTGTATTCATTCTGGAGATCTCTTTCACAAGGTGCGGCCGCTCAACAGCATCATGGCTCGGGCAGGATTGCTATTGCACCGACTGGCGCAGGAGAATGGGATTCCCACAATTATCATTACCGGTAATCACGATGCTCCCAGAATGCCCCATGTTGGGGCTGCGCTTGATGTGTATCGCCAGATTGACAACCTTCACGTAGTTTCCCGTGGAAAGATCGAGACCATTGATCTTGCTGGGGCGAAGTTCCATGCGCTTCCACACTGTCTGACGCCACAAATGCAGAAAGAGCAACTTGCCTTGCTGAGTGTTGATCCGGAAGCGCGGTTCAACGTACTGATTGCGCACGGAGTTATCGGAGGGATGCCCGAGTTCTCTATGGCGGACCTGGGCGAACAGGAATTACCGCAGGAGATAACCGATCCGTTCGACTACACTGCGTTAGGACATTTTCATAACTTCTGCCAGGTAGCACATCGTGCTTGGTACGCCGGATCAACTGAAAGGCTTTCGCAGGCAGAGCGTCAGAGTGCCAAGGGGTTTGCAGTTGTTGATCTTGATCCTTTTGAGGTCACTTTTCATAAAATCTCGACAAGGCCAATGGTGGATATTCCGGTAATTGATGCCTCCGGCAAGCGTGGAGATGAACTGGCTACGATCATCAATGAAAGCTTGAAGGGGATCGACCCCTCCGACAAGATTGTACGGGTTCGCGTCGAGGGTGTGTCGTCTGAGACGCTGAAAACTCTTCCAGCCAACGCCGTCAGTGACATGAAGAGGGAATCATTTGCGCTTGATATTCAGTTCCAGAGAGAGCCGGAGGAAGGGAGCGAGGCAGGATTCGGTCGAGCGGCGATTGGACGGTTGGATCAAGGCTTCATTGAATATCTCGATACGCTTGATCTTAAGGGACTTGACAGGAACAGGCTGGTACGGGAAGCTCTCAAGTATCTACAATTGGACGAATAACAAAGGCCGGTCACGGTTTGACAGGCCTCGTGCATCGTTTTGGATGTCAGTCGAGATAGAGCGACTATCGGTTATTCCTCGTAGCTCATGAACGGCAGCAGCTCCAGCCCATGCAGGAGAGTGATCAGAACCGCGATCGGCGTCACGTATCTCAGAACGAATATCAGCGCCTTGTAGAGCAGTCCCGAGGATCCGAATTCCTCGATTCGTACGCTGTTTTTGACCACCCAGGCGACGAACAGGCAGGTTAACAGTCCGCCGACCGGAAGCATGAAGTTCGTCGAGAAATAATCGAACGTATCAAAGACGCTTCCCCAGGTCGCGCAGGTTATGCCCACCAGGTACATGAGAAAACCCTGCACCCAGGTCGCCTTGGTTCGTCCCCAGCCGCGTTGATCAACGAAGTACGATACCACCACCTCAAGTAGTGAAATCGAAGAACTCAGGGCCGCAAAGGTGAGCAGGAAGAAGAACGGAACGGAAATCAAACGTCCGGCATCTGCAAACAGTACTGGCAGTGTCTCAAATATCAGACCCGGTCCGGCACCAGCCTCAAGACCGTAGGAGAATACAAGGGAGAAAATCGCCAGGCCGGCCAGCAGAGCGATCACAGTATCCAGTATCGAGATAGTGACTGCGTCCCGACCTATTTTGGCATCACGTCGCATGTAGCTGCCGTACGTGATCATAGCGCCCATCCCGAGCGACAGAGTGAAAAAGGCGTGTCCCAGAGCAGAGAGTATGCCGTCTGCGGTCAGCTTCGACCAGTCGGGGTTAAACAGAAATGCAACCGCCTGCGAACCACCGTCGGTGTTGAACAGACCATGTACCATCAGGCCGATCAGAATGAAAAGCAAAGCCGGCATCAGGATTTTCGCCCAGCGCTCAATACCATTCTTGATCCCGCCCAGTACGATACCGATCGTAAGAGCCATAAAGATAGTGTGCCACCCTACAGAAGCTATGGTGCTGCCGACTAGATCCCCAAACTGCGATTGAATCTCGCCAGCGGTGCCCGTGAATCCTACCATAGACTTGAATATGTATGCGATTGCCCAGCCACCCACCACACTGTAGAACGAGAGAATCACGAACCCTGATGCCACTCCAAGCCAGCCAGTCATCTGCCATGGGGAACCCTGGTAATGCAGTTTCTGAAAAGCGCCTACCGGATTCAATTGAGCCCGCCGTCCAATCATCAACTCGGAGATCATCAGTGGCAGCCCCACTAACACTACGCAACCGAGGTAAACGAGGACAAAAGCACCACCACCATAGACCCCTGTGATATAGGGGAATTTCCAGATGTTGCCCAGCCCAACTGCAGATCCGACCGCAGCCAGTATGAATCCGAACCGTCCTGTCCAGTGACCGCGCCGGCTGGGGCTGCCAGGGATGGATGGTCCACTGTATGGCGCAATATCGTTGGCCATAATCTCTCTCAACTATTGAGTGTTAGCGTACGTTGTTGTATTACTACAGCTTCCAATCAGATTGAATGTCAAGAAAGAGAGAGCATCCCAGGGTGTCAACTATTATCGTGAGACTGGTTCGGAGGTTTATTTTGTTGACACTTTATGAGGCAGGAGATAGATTTGAAAATGATGATCGGTGGTTTCAACTGAGGAAGACAATATGAAATGGATTGCAATTACTCTTGTTATGATATTCTCCCTCGCGGGGAGCTCTTTTGCTGAGTCCAACGCGATGGGTTCGGTCTTTGGTACTCTTTCCACAGCCAATGCTCTGGGGCAGGGAAAAGGCAATTTTGGGTTTGGCATCGGTCTGGCTGACAATGCGACTTCTTTTGTCGGAAGTTTGACCTATGGCATGTCTCAGTATACCGACGGACGTATCAAGATCGGGCTGGCGGATCCCGATCATGGCGGCGATACGAAATTTGCCATTGGAGCGGATTTCAAATGGCAGTACTGGGATGCCACCGCCGATCCAAAATACCCGTTTGACATGGCTCTTGGGGGCTTTTTTGAATACATTGATTTCGATTATGCCTCAGGACTTCAAGTCGGTGGGCTCATCATGGGGTCGCATACATTTGTTATGCAGCGTGGCGGATCACTGACTCCGTACGGTCGTTTCAACGCGCGCGTGGAATCAATCAGCTACTCCCGTCCAGCCGGCTCGCAGGGTGACGATTCCGAAACCAACCTCAAAGTCGGTTTAAACGCCGGTGTCCAGTGGCAGATGACTCCCACCCTCGCTTTCTTCGGTGAGTTTCAACTTGACGGCAACGATGGCCTTTTCCTCGGGATTGACTGGGGCGTCATGTGACGTTCATATAGTCTGGTTCATCATTACTTCGGCTGAGTCACTCAATCATGTCATATCTTGACGCAATTCTGCTTGGCATAATCCAGGGACTTACAGAGTTTCTCCCTGTTTCTTCGTCGGGCCATCTGGTGCTTGTTCAAGAACTGCTTGGGGTTAAGCATTCCGGTGTTTCATTTGAGGTTTTAGTGCATGTTGGGACGCTTCTGGCCGTTCTGATCTATTTTCGGAGAAGGATAGTGGAGCTTACGCGCTCTCTCTTTTCTCCTGAGATGCATTCGGAGCGCCTGATGGTAGGACTCCTGATCGTGGGAACGATACCGACCTATCTGGCAGGGCTGTTTCTCGTAAGCTTCTTTGAGGAGGCGTTTCTAAACCCCGTGATGACCTCGGTTATGTTGCTGGTGACAGGAGTGATTCTTCTGTCTACACGGTTCGTCAGGAAGGGTAATAGGTCGCTGAATTGGCTGGCGGCACTCGTCATGGGTATTGGCCAGGCTCTGGCCATAATGCCTGGGATTTCCCGGTCCGGAAGTACTATCGCAATTGGTATGCTTGTGGGCTTAAACCCGTCAAAAGCCGCCGAATTCTCGTTTTTGCTGGCTGTGCCTGCGATTGCGGGGGCTGTTGTGCTCAAATCCGGCGACCTGATGGCCATTGAGCATGCCAGTACCGGGCCGTATGTAGTGGGTTCAGTGTTCGCTTTCGTTTTGGGGTTGGTGGCGGTCTATGCCGTGCTGGAGATTATTCGTCGGGGCAGGTTTGATTACTTTGCGTACTATTGTTTTGCGGTGGGGGCGCTCGGGCTTTATCTTTTCATTTGAATGCGAAGTAGATTTCTCATCATCCGGTTTGGATCCCTCGGTGACGTTGTCCTCACCTCAGCAACCGTTCTGAACCTCAAGATCAACAACCCTAACAGTGAGTTGGTTTATCTAACGAAGGAGCGCTTTCGGAGGACGGTTGAGATGTTTGACGGCGTTGACGAAGTTGTCACTATTCCGAATAGTGGCAGCATCCGTGATTTGATGACCACCCTCATGCAACTCGACAATCGTAGTTTTTCCACTGTCATTGATTTGCATGGGAATCCGCGTTCGTGGTTCACACGCAAATTCGTTGCCGCCGACTCAAAGTGTATCTATCCCAAACGACGGCATGAGAGACAACTGGCGGTTCGAAAAAAGATCATTCCCAGTAAATATCCTCATACTATAGATTCCTATAATGATGTTGTCCGCCAGTTGGGCCAGTATGTGTTCTGTCAACGTCCTCTCTTGCGGTCCCCGGCAGTTCCTGACGAGATCAGCAGCCGGTTTGATACATCAGGAGAACTTGTAGTCCTTGCTCCCGGTGCGGCTCATGCCACCAAGCAATGGCCTGCAGACAGGTTCGCCGAAACAGCCAGGCAACTGCATGATTCACGCGGTGTTCAGATTGTATGGGCTGTGACTTCGGTGGAGAGAGAATCCACCTTAGCCGCAAGTGCTACCTTACGGAAAGATCTTCCGGGCAGCGACTTCATCGAACTCACAGACTGTCCCTTGGAGCATCTTGCAGCAGTTCTGGGCAGGGCGAACCTTACGATTGCCAACGACTCAGGGGTGGCACATCTCTCGTCGGCTGCGGGTACCCCGGTTGTCGCAGTTTTCGGTCCCACGCATCCCATCCTGGGTTTCCGACCGCGCGGTCTTGACGATACGGTTGTTGAAGTAGATGAACCTTGTCGTCCCTGCTCCCTTCACGGCAAAAAGGACTGTTACCGTGACCAGCGCTACTGCCTGACCCTGATAGCTGCTGACGAGGTTGCAGAAATCGCATCAGGCATTCTTGACCGCCGTGCCGATAACGCTCCGGCACTATTCGTGGATCGTGATGGAACCCTCATTGTCGAGAAAAACTATTTGTCTGATCCTGACCAGGTGGAGTTGGAATCCGGGACGGTCAAGGCTCTATTGCAGGCGAGAGACAAGGGCTACAGGATCGTGGTAGTATCAAATCAGTCTGGTGTGGCGCGCGGATATTTCGACACCGAGAGCGTGGAGGCCGTCAACAGGCGCCTCCTTGAGATATTGACAGCAAACAGAGTGCAGGTGGATGGCGTCTATTTCTGTGTACATCACCGTGACGGTGTTGTGCCAGAGTACGCTGTGGACTGCGAGTGTCGCAAACCGGCGCCGGGTATGGCCGAAAAAGCAGCCGTTGATCTCGGAATCGACTTGCGGCGCTCAGTGGTTGTGGGTGATTCGCTTGCCGATATCAATCTCGGCCGGGTGATCGGTGGTCGCTCGGTTCTGGTTAGAACAGGCTATGGAGCGAAGAATGAGATTCGTCTCAAAGCATCGCCGTGGAGTGAGACTGTTCCCGTCTGCGATAATCTCCTTTCTGCTGTGCAAACGGAGCTTTAGAATGCGAACCAGGTGGTCAAATCTGTGTGATGGCGGTCGATAATATGAGTATGCGGAGATTACACTTCAGCCTATGATTTCGTCTGTGTTGGACATTTTGCGACGTCCCGCGTTGTTTCTCACCGTGGTGGTCTTTGCGGTCCTCTTTGCCTTGCCTGCGAATGCGCAGTTCTACTTTGGCAGGAACAAAGTACAATACGACAACTTTGACTGGCAGATGATGACAACTGAGCATTTCCATCTTTACTTCTACACTGAAGAGGAGGAGGTCGCACAAACAGCAGCCCACCTTGCAGAGAGTGCTTACCGCGAATTGGCAGTCAAGTTCAATCACGAAATTGACAAGAAGATACCGCTGATAATCTATTCAGCGCCCGGACATTTCGCCCAAACTAACGTCATACCTCAATTGTTGCCTGAGTCAGTGGGGGGATTTACGGAGTTTCTCAAGGGACGCGTGGTTGTACCGTTCAACGGTTCGTATCATGATTTCGATCATGTGATCACGCACGAACTCGTCCATGTATTCATGCTTTCACGGCTGGGACTGCAGACATCGCGCCAGAGCCGACCTCGCTGGGCGTACCCGCCGCTGTGGTTCACCGAAGGTATCGCGGAATACTGGTCACAGGGCTGGAACACCGATGCGGACATGGTTATCGCTGATCTGGTGCTCAGTGGAAACCTCATTTCCATCGAGGAGTTCTGGAAGGTTCACGGTACATACTTCATGTACAAATTGGGACAGTCGGTCTGCTAGTTTATCGAGGAAGAGTATGGTGCTGATAAACTGACACGGCTTTTCGACAACTGGACTAAGGGAAGAGATTTCGACCAGGTTGTCAGATGGACGCTTGGCGATAACCTCAAAGAGTTATCACGTAAATGGGAATACGCGCTGAAGAAAAAGTACTTTCCAAGGATAGAACACGCTGACCTGCCGGCGATGGAATCCGACAAACTCACCTACGACGGTTACTGCGTCAGGGGTGTTCCCATTGCGTGGGATGACGGCAGCGGTACCGGCGATTGGGTAGTGTTCATGGCCGCCCGCATGGGCTACTCCGGCATTTACATAAAGCCGCGCGAAGCAAACGATAACGGGCTAAGAACCCTGGTAAAGGGGGAACGATCCTCCAGGTTTGAGTCGTTGCATATGCTTCGTTCCGGAATCGATGCCACAAACTCCGGGCTGGTTGCCTTCTCGTCAAAATCAAAGGATAAGGATGTTATATACATCTATGACCTGAACGAAGGCAAAGTAGTCGCTGACTATCGAATGTCCGATCTGGTTGCAGTTCGTTCGCCACGTTTTTCTCCCGACGAAGCCAGGCTGGTTTTCACCGGCTTCAAGTCAAGCGGATACTCTGACCTGTTCCTTCTGGACCTGGAAACGGGTGAAAGCCGTGCCATCACCAGTGACATCTTCGATGATTTCGACCCTGCGTTCACATCAGACGGCAAGCGGATCATTTTTGCATCAGATCGCTGTGCACAAGGAGCGACCGGAGCTACCTGTATCTTCGAAATCGGTCTCACCGGAGGCGATGTCACACAACTCACTTGTGGCGATCAGAGAGACCAGTCACCGGAACCAACCGAGCATGGCATCTACTTCTCGTCTGACCGTGAGGGTACATTTAATCTGCACTTGTTGGATAACTATGGCAACATTGTCCGTAAGTCTGACTTCGTGACAGGGGTGCTTGATCCACGACTGTCGCCCGATGGTACCAGGCTGCTCTTCTCCGGCTACCAGGGGATGCGGTTCCAGGTATACCAGGTGGATGTTGAGACCACATCTGAACCGGTCGAGTGTTTCACTTCAAGCGATTCCGTGTCGTGGTTTCCGAACAAGATTGAGACCCGGTACAGCGAAACATCGATCAAGTACGATACCGACTACTCGCTGGACATTGCCCAGTCCATGATTGGTTATGATCCTATCTATGGTTCAGTCGGTGGTATACAAGTATCCGTTTCCGACGTCCTGGGGGATCACTCGTTCTACTTTCTTTTGGCCAACACTGCCAGCAACAAGGAAGATTTTCTCTCGTCATTTAATGCCGGGGTGACGTATATCAATCGCGAGAAACGGCTCAACTGGGGTGTGGGCGCATTTCACCTCTATAATGAGTACTACAACGATCACGATCAGTATTATGACCACCGCCAGGCCGGACTGCTTTCTCTGGTGAGCTATCCGATTTCGAAATTCAATCGATTTGATCTCTCCTGTTTTGCAAGATACAGTCACAAGGACCTCAGGTACGGTTTTGAGGATTCGGAGGGGTTTCTAGTCAGTAATTACGTCAGTTGGGTTTTCGATAACTCTATCTGGGATATCTCAGGACCAATAGAAGGGCGACGCTACAATCTCTCAGCCGGTGTCACATTTTCGGTCAATGAGGGACGAAATTGGAATCGTGTAGCTTTTGCCGACATCAGGCATTACTTCAGATTAGGGCGGTATTCGGCAATTGCCAACCGCCTGTTCGCGTACTCTTCGGGTGGTTTTGATCCTCAGCGGATGTATCTTGGTGGGAGCTGGTCTCTCCGCGGGTATGATACACGTGCTTTCTACAATCGGAATATTCTTTTTGCCTCTAACGAACTGCGCTTTCCGCTTATCGATGCTCTGCTGATCGGTTTCCCCATTGGCGGTTTTGGTTTCCAGGCAATTCGCGGAGCACTGTTCTTTGATGTAGGCTCTGCATGGGATGACGATTTCGATCAGTTCCTCGGCTCGTTTGGCGGAGGTTTCCGTGTGGGGTTGGGGTATGTTATGCTTTTGCGCTTTGACTTTGCACGTACAACTGATTTCAGGACAATATCGCCAAGCACGGATTTTGACTTCTTTTTCGGGTGGAACTTTTGATGCTGCGAGCGACTCTGATTTTCAGCCTTCTGGCGATGGTCTGCAGCCTTACCTCTTGCGGCAAGAGATATCGGTTAAGACTGGATGACATGACCACCGAATCATCATGGCCGTTCGCAAGGCGTGATGTCTCGGCTTCGGGAGCCTGGGTGACAGCAGGTTTTTCCGGTAAGTTGGATGTTCTTTGGGAAGCACGAACCGGCGGCAAACCAGCCGGCCCTCTGACTATCATGAATGGTGCCCTGGTGTTTCCTGAGACCAAAAAGAGACTGCGCTTCTATCGAGCGGAGAACGGTGAGAACCTCGGCAAGATGAAGACCAGGGGCATTCCGCAGAGCGGAGCGGCAATACGAGACTCAATAGTCTGTTTTTCGGTGGGTCCCAAACGGAACAGGCTATACGGCTACAACTTAGTTAGTCGCAAATCACTATGGGAGCGCGACTTAAAGGATGCTGCGCCAGGGCCGATAATAGTTGATAAGCATTTGCTGGTGACGTCGCTCGAAGGGCGATTGTTCGCTTTTGGATTCGATGATGGAGCCAGCCTCTGGGATTTCGATCCGGACAGACGGCTGTCGGCGTCGGCAAGCTACGCTGGCGGCAGGTTGTTTCAACCCGCCGATCACGGGCGGTTGTACGTGCTGGCAATAGACGACGGCAGACAGTTGTGTGAAATTGATCTGAAAGGACCCCTCACCAGTATGGTGGTTGCGACTGAAGATAGAGCATACGCTGCGGACATACTCGGTTCGGTCTACGCACTGAGTCCGGATGATTGCAGTGTGGTATGGGAGATGACGCTGGAAGCTCCTGTCTGGTGCTCACCGGCATTAATGGATGATCGTCTATACGTCGCTACGACTGGTGGTCAGGTAACAGCGTTGGACGCCGAGTCCGGTCAGCGGTTGTGGATATACGAAGCGATCGAAGTTATAAAGGTTTCACCACTGGTGATTGGTGACTACGTGATTGTCGGTACGATGGCTGGGAATGTGCTGGTTCTTCGGGCCGACAACGGTTCGCTGGTGGACTCAGCAAGAGTTGAAGGACCGATTGCTGTCGGTCCCGTGACGGACGGCAATAGAGTCTTCGTTGCGACGCAAAAGGGACGTATTGTGTGTTTTGGGGAGGAAAATGGCAAAGCGACAGGTACCGATTAAAGAATCTGCTCTGAACATTGATCTTGGCCAGATGGCGCATGCGCTGGGTCGTGAACTCGCGATGGCCTTCCGCAAGCTTTCCATCTATGGGCCGGAGCACCCTCAGGTTCTCAAGGGAATCGAAAAACCGTTTTTTGCATTCGGTAGCATTTTTCGTTTCAGAAGCTCTGTTTCTATCAATCTGCATAAAGGCAACCTGCACTTTCTGAATATCCGGTTCGAGGAAGAAACATTCAATGATCAGATCGTTCAGGTGATGCAATCGGCTAATGCCAGGGCGATCCTTTTCCATCGTGATATGACAATCGCCGACTTTTCATTCTTCATGCAGAGTGCGACTGACCGCAGGCTTCATAATCGACCGAATTTCAGTCTTGGAACCGGCCTCGAAGAGCAGGGTGTAACTTCCATAAGTGTCAATTCCGATCGCGCATTTGCTCTCTTTGCCAGTCGCCGACAGTATCGCGGTAACGTGGGAACAAGCCTTACCGTAAGACGTTTGGCGCTGGATCAGATTGGTGAGGATCTACATGTAATCGCAGGTCTACCTGAAGCAAATGAAGAGACCCTCGCGGATTTGGGTATAGATTTCGATCCGGCAATAGTTGAGTACCTGCTTCCGGAAAAGGTGGCCACGTTCTCGCCGGAGGATTTTCGAGCATGTCTTCAGAGCTTGACTGAGGCAACTGAGTCAAACACCGGTAATGTCGAGAACCCATCTTTTCTGCTTGACTCGCTTAGAACTCTGGCCACGCTTCACCCCGAGAAAGACAAGATACTCAAAGGTCAGAGTGATGTTGCGAAAGCTGGTGGGGCAAGTGCATTCAGGCTGGAAGTAAACGAGAAGATCGAAAGTCTGATGGAGGGTTTCTTCTCGGAAGGTGCCAGAGGTGTCACGTCAGGGGATTTCAGCAACGCCTTTGCTCGCCTGCTGGCTACCGGCCAATTGTCAGGCGCGAAACAGACGGTTGTTCGCCTGGTGGATCTTATGAAAGCGGCTGACTCCGACAAACGTCAGAAAGCACTGGACCTGCTTGGTGTGGCAGTGGAGCATCTGGATCCTGTCTCTAATCGCAGCCTGATTGGTGCTGGCGTCGAACGAGTCATAGAGATACTGAACGAGCGCCAGGAGACATTTGAGTTTTCGGAACTTATCTGGATGCTGTTTAGCATCTGTCGCCGGGGCAATCACTACGAACTGATGGCTCGTCTTACAGAGGCTATGGCCACACGGAGAACCACCGGGGAAGAAACTGTCGTGTACGAATCAATGACGGTTCGGAAGGCGTTTGACAATATTTCCCGCGAGGATACAATTGAGCATCTCGTCGATGAACTGGTCAAGGCTGGTAGCGACAAGAGCGTATTCTTGAAGAGGATCCTTGTGGCGATTGGTTCGGAGGAAGTTGCCCGCGCACTCCTGCGCATTATCTCCCATCCGGTGCGCTCGGTCAGATTGATGACACTGAAAATCCTGTCCGAGATGGGGCAATCATCACTGAAAATATTCTCGGAAGCCTTACATAACGATACGACGTTCCAGCGCGACCCCGGTCGCAAAGAACTGCCGGATGATAAATGGTGGGTAGTCAGGAACTCTATTTTTGTTCTTGGCTCGCTCAAAAACCATCGCGCAGTCTCAGCGCTGGCCGTGCACATCTCTGACCCCGATATACGCGTCCGCCGTGAAATCGTGCGGTCGCTTGAGAAGATCGGTGGGGAAAGCGCCGTTGATTGTCTGACTCTGCTGACTGACGATCCTGTGGTAGAAATTCGACAGGCGGCTATCATTGCAATTAGCCTCGTTGGTGTGGCGGAGAATGCGCCTTTGCTGATTAGTATAGCTCAGGAAAATCCGGATGACGTTACCATCGCCATCGCGGCGTTGGGGCAGCTCGGGGGAGACGAAGCAGCAGCATTCCTTGGCGCTTTGCTCAATGATTCAGAGAAACTCGATGAGGTTGCCGACGGCAAAGTTGCTAAGGATGATCTGCGAGTAGCCATTATCAGGGCACTGGGTCAGTTGGGCGATCAAGCCGCAATCGAAAAAATCAAAGAGTTTCAGGAAAACCAATCTGCGACTTCGCGGATTTTCCTCAAACACTCAGCTCTCAACGAAGCCATCTCAGAAACTCTCTCAAAGCACTGATTAACTTTCTTTATGGCGCTATGCCATAGTGGCAGAGGCCTGCCATTATGGCTTTATGTATATGTCATATTGGCTGCACGTGCTGTCATAGTGGCGGTATTTCTGTTGGCTTGAAATAGCACTATTCACGTAATACGTTGTCCAACTGTGGCTTATCTGTTTTGGCACAGCAATTGTATATGATTTGAGCAAATGACTGAGATGAACACGGTCAGAAAACAATAGAAACACAAGGAGATGAGAAAATGACTAAGCTGATGATCAGACCAACAAGACTGCCAGTTTTCAATGACTTTGAGAACATATTTGAGGATTTCTTCAGTCGGCCAGGACAGACCTCTGAGTGCAGTTACGATTTTGTGCCTCGGGTCAATGTTAGGGAGACCACCGACAAGATCAGGCTCACTTTTGAGCTGCCCGGCATGGACAAAAAGGACATCAAGGTATGGGTTGAGAACGACATGCTCAACGTGACCGGCAACCGCGAGTTCAAGAGTGAGAGCAACGACGGTGACTACATCCGCCAGGAGATGAGATCCGGTGAGTTCAGCCGCTCGTTCACGCTTCCGGAGACAGTCAACCGCGAGAAGATTTCGGCTGACTACAAGAATGGATTGCTCGAGGTCAGCCTGGACAAGCTCGAAGAGGTCAAGCCGAAAGAGATCGAGGTTAAGATCTCCTAAGCTGACCATAACCGCACACATACGCTTGTCAGGGAGAAGGCCGGCCTTTAGTGGGTCGGCCTTTCTTGCGAAGAAGAGAAAACATGGGTAGTATGTTGGGTGGAACTGTAGGTTGGTTCCAACCTATGTGCGGCAGGATCACAGGGATCCTGCCCTACAAGAATTGTCATGCTGAGCCTGTCGAAGCATGGTGCCCCACAGCTTGCTGTGGGATATT
>Ga0164310_10000318_pt1 | contig 25094 bp, 26 predicted proteins | sample GuaBasSedimGuay1_FD_121795 | JGI IMG/M metagenome (GOLD analysis project Ga0164310, IMG submission 121795) | Subseafloor sediment microbial communities from Guaymas Basin, Gulf of California, Mexico - Guay1, Core 4569-9, 0-3 cm | ecosystem: Environmental > Aquatic > Marine > Hydrothermal vents... | reverse complement strand
GTAATTAATGTAAAAACTAATACTTACCATGCAATTAATAATTCTTAGCGTAAGTGTCAATAACAAAAAAACAATTACTGGAGAATAATCCAGATGGTCGAGCCAGGTGAGTTAGTTTTCCTTTCCGGAGGAACAGGTACTCCGAAATTATTGCAGGGTTTTCGAGCACTGCTTTCGGACGAATTGCTAACTGTTATTGGCAATACAGGTGATGATGAAGAATTTTATGGGTTGCTCGTTTCCCCGGATATAGATACGCTACTCTATCTCTTCGCAGGGCTACTTGATGAAAACAAATATTGGGGAGTCAAGGGGGATAGTTTCTACACTAACGACTTTTTAAGATCGCTGGGAGAAGAAGCTTGGTTTCAGCTGGGGGATAAAGATTTGGCTCTTCATCTTGTTCGGAAGAAACTTCTTCTTGAAGGAAAAAACGCCACAAAAGTTACCAGCGAGCTCTCAAGAAGACTACATATTCAAGCTACTATTTTACCAATGACAAATGATGCCATTCGCACAGTTATGATTACAAAAGTAAACAACAGAAAGTTAACCTTTCAGGAATATACTGTTAAAACGCATGAAAAGTTTGCAGTTAAGAAAGTCCTTTATCAGGGAAGTGAAAAGGCAGAAATAACACCCGAATGTTCGAAAGCACTTTCGAACAGCAAAATGATTATTATTGGCCCTAGTAATCCCATCACAAGCATAGGACCGATGTTGGCAGTAAAGGGGTTCAAAGAATCTTTAATGGAATCTCCGGCAACGATTGTCGCTATTTCTCCAATCGAAGATAAGCGAGCTTTTAGTGGACCGGCAGCACAATTACTGCATGAACTTGGAATGGAAGCCTCACCAGTGAGCATTGCAAAACTGTATCAAGAATTTCTCGACATTTTTATTTTAAGTGAAACTGACAGAACATTAGCCGAAGAAATCCATGCATTAGGCATCAAGACAATTTGCACAGATATTAATTTGGGGAGTAAAAAAAGAAGAAATGATATAACGCGATTAATTTTAAACGAACTTAAATGAGTTCAAGAGTTTTTGAAAATGATTGTGGTTGGAAGGGGGAATTGTTTTTCCTATAACTGAGACTAAGCAAAAATGAGCGAAATTCACGGAATAATTTCACAGCCATTATTATATTGAGGATAATTAAAGTCATCCAAAGAAAGAATACCATCAGCAATTAACTGCTGGACTTCAGGGGCAATTTGACGTAACGAATTGATCAAATGTTTAACGGTGCCACAAACTTTAGCATAATACTTTTCCCCCCACAATTTCGTATAATTGATAAAAAGACACCGCCCCCCACAAACAGGGTATTCTGCACATGAAGGACAAGGAGCAGTTACGTGAAGAGAATTACGAATGGCTTCCGGCGAATGAGAAGTGATATGACCAACAATGGAAAAGGAGAACTCAGGGGAAATAGGACAAACAGAAATTTGTCCATCAGGATTAATCGCAAAGGAATCCAAGCCTGCCCCACATCGAAGTGCACTTGGCTTATTAGTTAGAAGAGAATACATAAGCGCAATAAAAGGCACCAGCCTTTGAACAATGCCCTCACGAAGAAAGCTTAACCACCACTTCACTAACCTGCTTATACCAGGATTATACGATTTGTCAATCCAGCCCAAGAAATCTTTCCAACGATTTTCAGGGCGATCATCCCATTGACTATCAAGTTGCCAATGAATATGGGAAAACTTTGGCCGCTTGAGAGAGACTAGGTGAACAACCTCTTCATAAATGTCCGCAACTTCTGAGACGGTCATGCGGGCAATCAAATCGCCAGAAAAACCATGGCTAAGAACATAAGAACAGTTGTTTAGAACCTTCTGATAATTACCTTGTCCGCGGTTTGCGTCATTAACATGTGGTCGACCATCAATCGATGCTAAAATTGCACTTAAGCGTTGAAGATAGGGAGGGTGGAGTTTATGTAAAAAAACAGCATTCGTTTGAATGGACCAGTGCCGGACATTTGGAATGGCATCCATTATTTGCTCTAAAAGAGGGATTTTTAGTAACGGCTCTCCGCCATAAAATTGAATGGTTATTTCAGACGGATCCTTTGCAAGAAAGGTTACCAAATCGGTCAAAGGGTAAGCGAGATCAATTGGTGGAGGTTCGAAAGTGGCATCTTCTCCACAATATTTACACTTCAAATTACAAGCACGGGTCAGAATAATAAAGTAGTTCGTAGCCACATCAACCTCCAAATCATCAAACATTAATCATGCAAATCTTCGTATGAAGAATTATCTTGTGTTTTAGTTTCAAGATATGATTCATACAAGTCAGCTTCGCCCCGGTCGCGTCGAAGGTATCGATAGAAAAGACCCATGATCAAACCACCAAAAGGCCCACCAACAAATCCAGCAGTCAAGAGACAAAGAGCAAATATAAGAAAAACAAACCGAAGTGGAGTACCAATATCATAACTTTGATTGTGATAATACCATAGAATAGGAATAATAACAGCTGCCTGAACGAGACTTGCTAGGATACCCAGAATAAAACCATCATAAACACAGGAAATTAAAGGACGCTTCCGAACATACCCCACATACATCCCCCCTGCCGCTCCAGCAATCAAGATGGAAGGGATAATGAGATATAAAGCATCAGCTGGAAGAACGAAAATTATTGAACAAATTATGACTATTAAAAAACCGAATAAATAATCCTTTTGCCTCAATATTATCAACTCAACTTGCTACACATTATCAAGGAGGGCTCTTTCTATTATAAATGATAATGTTTCTCTTATTTTTTAAAGAGAAAATATTGCTCCCCTTTACTATTTAATAGAAAGCCTTTTTTAATATAAACACCATCTTGCCTTTTAGATTGTTCATTCTCCAACTATCACTAAGATTTAGTCTTACTACTTACGAGGGAAAAATATAAATAATATATCGCATAAGCTATATTAACAAAAAGTGTTTATATAGCATCGCGGTGTAATAGCGAAAGACTTATAAGGAGAATGTGGAGAATGTCTTCACTCAAAAGCTCAAACAATAAAAGCACGAGCAGTAATAAGAAAAAAGGCTGTGAAAAAAAATGATCATGGAATTATTAAACAGCTCTATTAGAGACCGAGAAGCTAGGATAAGGCTTTCTGTAGAAAAGAAAAAAGGAACTAGAGGGCGAAAAAGAAGCAAAAAAACAATTCGCGTTCAGGAATTAATATTAGATACATTATTTGTTAGTTGTCGATTAATGCGATCATCTGAAATCAGAATTGCCGTAGGAAAACGGGTTAAAGGATTAAGTAACTACTTGTTTTTCTCAGCATTAAGAGACTTGCAAACGCGAGGAGATATTGTTAAACGAAAGAATCTTCTCAATATGAAATATACTTTTTATGCTTTATCAGAAACTGAAAAGCAGAAACGACAAGCATTCAGTTATCCGACAACGCAAATAAGCCACTTTAATTATCATTACATTACCACTCTACCATACTCAATAGAAGCAGTTTTATTGGTACCTCGATTCTTCTGGTAGAAATGGTGTACAGAGAAAAATAAAAAAGGCTGCGCAATTCTGCAGCCACCTTTTGTTTTTATTGCATGTACGAGTTTGAAAAAAGGAAGAAGGAATTTTCTTCAGCAGCTCAAAACGAAAGCGCATTTAACCTGCTAATTAAAATCCGCAAGGGTAGGATGAAAGAGTCCTTGTCTTTAATAGTTGTCTCAAAAACTTCGTATTCGTTTCTTGTGGCTGTGCGAGCAACATCGGCACCCAAATAGATTCCTTTCTTGCTGAGATCTTGCTTGTTCATGAAAATTATCACAGGAATTTCTTTGCCGGTCCGAAGTTCTTCATCTTTTATCTTCTCGATGTAGACATTCAAGTATTCGATGGAAGAGACATTGGTACCATCAGCAACTAAAATAACTGCATCAGAACCCTTTAGACAAATATCAGCCATAAACTCAAACCGTTCTTGACCAGCAGTATCAAAAATTGAGAACGTCATGAAATAATCAATATCCTCTCTCGTGAGCAGATTATCAACACCATCCTGTATTTTGAGAACTTCAAATTGATTGCTCTTCGTGAAAATGACCATCGCACCAAGTTGGTTCAAACTAAGAGTAGTGGTTGATTCTTCAACATCAATCGGCGTATAAGTAAGATTGGCTTTATTCTCGAGATAATCTTGTCGTTTAACATCAGAAGTGATGAACTCATCCCCAAACAGAGCTCGCAAAAAGGATGTCTTACCACTACCAGAGGTACCAAGAACGGTAATTTTTAGCAAACGAGCAACTTTACCCTCCCGAAGGAGCTCTGCAACTGTCAATTTAATCTAACTCCTTTAAAATAGCATAAAATGTTAACTTTACAAGCCAACTAATGGAGACGATGATTAATAAGCACAGTGAGAAAAACTGTCGGTATATCTAGTAAAAGAATCCTCAGTTTTTTGTCGGTAAGGAAGGCACACCCTTACAAAGGAAGGAAATTACAGACAAAAAAAGAAATTTTGGAAAAGAACTCCAAATAATCGAAAGAGTTTAAAAGAAAAAAAGCCCGAAAAATAACTGAAAGAAGAAGCACCGATGGTCTAGACTGGTCTAGGACTCCAGCCTTCCAAGCTGGGTACGCGGGTTCAAATCCCGCTCGGTGCACCAATCCTTTTACAAATAGGGGGAGAAATATAAAAATAGCCCAACGTGTTAATACTCCAGAGTAACGTTGAAAATTCTAGGAATCGACCCAGAAAAGTGTACAAACTGTGGACAATGTGTGAAAGTTTGCCCCAGCCGGCTTTACAATTCTGTTGCTGAGCCTGAAAAGAACAAGCTGAGAGTTGCATTCGCGGACAGCTATAATCTCTGTGTAAGATGTGGGCATTGTATCGCAATATGCCCTACCGAGGCGATACTATTCGAAGATGCAGATGAACCTCTGAATTTCGAAGGAACAAAACAATTGGAGAAACTCATCCCGTATGAAACCATGCTTCAAGCCCTTCGAATGAGAAGATCAATTCGCTTGTTTAAAGATCAAGTTGTAGAAAAAGAAGAAATAACCAAAGTATTAGAAGCGATGAGATATGCCCCTTCTGCGAGTAATCGGCAAAACTGGCGGTATGTTGTTCTTACAAACAAAGAAGAGATCGCTTTTCTTTCGCGAGAGGTAAGCCGTTTCTTCAAGACAGCAAGGAAGCTGTTGCCATTTAAAATTCTCATAGCCCCTTTCTTAAGCCCGGGGACAAGAAGACGTGCCCTTAATCCAAAAACAAAGATAACCCTGGATAGAGAATTAGCACGACTTGAAAATGGTGAGGACATCATTTTTTTTAACGCACCCTGTGTTATCCTTCATTACTCACGAGATTATCCCAATGGATTGGCCGACAACGATGCCGGTATTGCTCTTACCTATGGCATGTTAGCTGCTCAATCGCTGGGCTTGGGGAGCTGTTGGATCGGCTTTGCCCAAATAAGATTGCAAAAGAAACGGAAATTACAGAAGCATTTTGCCATCCCGAAAGGTTACAAAGTACGCGGGGTGTTAATTCTTGGCTACCCAGCTATTCGCTATTTACGGGCACCCCCCCGAAGTCCATTAAGAGTCAGGTGGATAGAATGACAACAAAACGAGACATGATTGTTGAATACCTTGAGAGAAGCCAATTGTTAGAATTCTTAATCATTAGTTTTGCTTTGGCAATTAGCCTAACATTTCTCGTCTTCGGGCTTGTGCCATTGAGAACCGGTGAGCCCATATCACTACCACTAATACTTATTGGGGGAATTGTCATCATTTTAGCAGCTGCAGGCTTAATAGTAGTGATTCAAAAACGGAAAAATAGAGCGAAGAAAGAAATTGAGCAAAAATCTTAAATGAGGAAATGCCACCGCCAGAAATTTTTTTGTTGATAAAACAAGAGCGTACAGAAAGAAGAATTTCTGGAGAAGAAAGAATGGCAGAAACAGTAGAAGAGCCACAAGAAGGAAAAAGTGAAACCCAAGAAGAGATTCTAAAAGAATTGCAAATGATAAGAAAGTTCCTCACCAACCAACCTAAAGCAGAAGCTGAAAAAACTACAACAGAAGAAATGACTGAGGAAAAACAACCTCCAGAAGGAGAGGAGCCAAAAAAGAAGAAACGACTAAAAGTCATCAGAAGATTTGGCAAGGATTTCATGGATTTCATTAGAAAGTACAAAGTATTGGGTATGGCTGTTGCATTTATTATGGCCACATATGTTGGACTGTTAGTGCAAGCGCTGGTTGATGATATCATTATGCCGTTGTTTACCTATATACCAGGTTTGAATAATTTAGACCGATTGAACGACTGGGTAGTAGGTAATTTCTATATAGGACACTTTCTGTCGACAAGCATAACCTTCATTGCAGTTGCTTTTGTAATCTATCTCATTATCAAGATTGGTACTAAACTCGGGGCGGAAGTTGAAGAGTAAACTACCAGCAGGGCTTCCACCTCTTTTTTTCTCACCAAGAATAAAAAGCAACCTTAGAGTAAAAGCAACTCTGGAATAACATTTATGATTAATGAAAAAATTAAAGGCAATAAATAAGATAGCAAAGATAGGTGCGCAAGAAAATGAGAATCGTTGTTTTAAGCCCACACACAGACGACGGAGAATTTGGCGCGGGGGGAACAATAGCCCGTTTTGTAGAAGAAAAACACGAAGTGTTCTATATTGCCTTTTCCACTGCACGGAAATCTGTAAAACCCGGGTTTCCGAAAGATGCTTTGAAAACAGAAGTGAAAAAAGCAACGAAAGTCTTAGGGATCCCTCCAAAAAATTTGTTCATCCATGATTATGAAGTCCGATCATTCCCTGCTAATCGTCAAGAGATACTCGAGGATTTGGTGAACTACCGAAAAGATCTGGCGCCCGACATCGTTTTCTTACCGAATAGTGATGACATGCACCAGGACCATCAAATAATGCATAACGAAGGCATTCGTGCTTTCCGGATAACAAGCTCACTTTTAGGGTATGAATTCCCAAGAAACAACATCCAATTCTCTTCAACGTGTTTCATTAAACTCGAGGAACGACACATCGCTAAAAAAATAGCCGCAATTAAAGAATACAAAACGCAAGCTGACAAATTTTACTCGAGTGAAGATTATTTACGGGCATTGGCAAGAGTACGAGGAGTACAATTAGACCATCAATATGCAGAAGCATTTGAAGCAATTCGGATAATCATAGGCAAAGGAACAACACTCAAGCCTTGAATCGCAAACACCCACACTTTTAGTAATAATATAAGAAAGCTTTTTTTAATGAAAGAAAGGAGAAAAGACAAACATCCTCAGGTAGAATACCCAATGAAAATTTTACATTTAGCAGATGGGCGACGAAACATTCGAGCAGAAAGAGCAGCACTCCTTGCTAAAAAACAGAAAGCGAAAAAGCAGTTTCTAATTGGAAATGTAAAAGAAGAGGTGCTCATAAAAAATATCTTCAAAAAAACACGGTATGTTGATTTGACACCAAGGAATCAACTCCTAATAGACATTAAGCCATTTATGACAGCATTGAACAATTTCATAGCAGAAGTAGATCCAGACATCATTCATGCGCACAACATTTTCATGGCAAAATTAGCAAAAAAGACAGGTTTGCCTTTTGTATATGATGATCATGAACTGTGGTCACAAAAAATCAAGTGCTACAATTACTCTGGCTTAAAGAGCAAAGTTAGTATGGCGTTACAACGAACATATTACCCTCGATGGGAGAAAGAGCTGGCAAAAACCACAGCGATCTTGGCACCGTCAACAGGCATTATTAATTTCTATAAAACAAAATATAAAACGAAAAATGTTCTTCTATTCCCCAACATGCCTTTATTACAGGAAGTAAAGAAACCCAAGTTAAAAGAGCGAGCAAAAGATTCACTGATAACTGTTGCAATAGGAGTTTCAACGAGAAGTACAGCAAAACACCGGAGAATTGAAGGATTTCTCGACCTCTGGAAACAAAATGAAGACATAGGAAAGATACTGATTATTGGACAAAATGACCTAAAAAGTGAAGGAAAAATTATCAGCATTGGTCGAGTTTCACATTATGCTTGTTATACTGAAGCAGCAATAGGGCATGTGGGCATTATTCCCTTTCTACCCTATGCAAAATATCATCAATTTAGTGGGGCAAACAAAGCCTATCTGTATATCCATGCCGGCTTAGGATTAATCACACCCATAACCCAAACGGAATTCAAGCCGGTGATTGAAGCTATCAGCGTGGGGTATCAATTCCAGACATATGACGACTTGGTGAGATATTTGAGAGCTAAGAAAGAAGAGCTCATGACTACAGGTGCAAAAGAAATTATGAATATCGCTCGAAAGCGATTTATTTTGGACAATTATGGAGAGAATCTTCAACAAGCATATGAAATAGCCATAAATCTCCACGGCAAATAAAAAAAAAGGGTGAAAAGGAAGAGTCAATCAGAGAACACGTTCGAGATTCTTATGGAAAATCTGGTCCATATATCTAACCATTCGCCGACCGTAATCAATCTTCTTAGTTAATGCTCGCAAATCATCCTTTGAAAGTTCGCCCAAAATAAACTTAACAACTAAATAGGGCATAATGAGGTTCTCTTGATAAATGAACGAAGAAACACGGGGATTGATTTCAATGAGTTTATCACCAATAAACTGGAGATTGTTACAATAGCTTAACGGAATCGCTTGGAGAATCTCTCGAGTTTGCTGGACAAGGTCGGGACGGCGGATCAATTCGCCACGAACAATGACGCCCCAACGAGCCTGTTCAACAGTTTTTACAGTCGTAAAGAGTTCTTCTCCCCGAAAAGCAATAGTATCGGTTGTGACCTCTCCACCTTCTAAAAAATCCATAACCAATAACTTTGGAAATTCATCTTCTTCCCGGAAAATGCCCTCAAATTCCTCGAGAGACATATATTTGCTGGTGGGTTTATAATTGAGCAATTGATCCTTACGATTAACCTTTGGATCAATAATTCGAACGCCGCGACTTCCTTTCCCAATCTGAGGTTTAAAAACAATCGGCTTTTCAGGATACCCAAGCTTATCAAGCGCAACCATAAATTCATCAAAGGTTTTAGCAGGATAATAGGCTGGGAGAGCAAGAGAGGTTTGGCTCCGTAAAATATCATACATAGCTAATTTATTATTTGCTAAGAGAATGGGTTCTGGATCCGAAACAAGGATCTTTGTTCCTGTCGATTCCAACTCTTTTTTTGCTCTTGCTAGATGATAAACTTCAAAACTAGACTCCGGAAATAGAATATCTGGTTTCTCCTTCTCGAGGATATGCATCATGGCGGGGATATAATCGGGAGATGAGCCGGCCGGCACCTGATAGAACTTATCTGCAAGAAAACGGCCAATTGCTTCTTTATCCATATCCGTACCAATAATCTCAACCTTCCGCTCACCATGATTGGCTTTCAACATACGTAAAAGAGTGGAAGCACCAGGACAGCCACAAGCGGTAAGAACAATTTTCAAGTCGCGCATTGAATTAATACTCCTTTGAGGTCGCAGCAAGAATATTGCATGCCAGCTTGACCTTACTACCGTTCCAAACAAAGTTATGGTTATTTAATTTTTCCAAGAGCTTTAACTTAAAGAGAAAAAAAGTCTGCTACAACAAACATTCCACTCTCTCGAGCCAACATAAAAGAAAGAAAATAAACCAAACTAACGGCTTATGTTTACAGTTTAACACTCTTAATACTCAATAAAATAAGACTAAATAATATTACAAAAACAAACAAAAGAAGAAAAAAGTAAAGAGCTCAAAGAAAAAAGAGGAGAAAATAAGGAAAAAAAGAATACTAAGACTGTTTTAAGAAACGACTTCTGAGAGAAATTAACGAAGAGAAAAGAAGGAAAATGGTGGACCGGCCGAGATGTGTCCAGGAAGTGCCGAAGCAACAGCCTATTGAACTCGGGGCCTCCTGCATTAAGGTTAGAAACGGCAGCTCGCCGCCTAATTGCCAAGCAGGCGATCTTCCAGTCTGATCTACCGGCCCACAGTTTGCTTTTGTTTTCTTTTCCTCTCTTTTTTCTTTTATGAATCTTTCGTTTTATGTGGAACATTCTTTAGGAGGAGCTTAAATGAGAAAAAAAGAAAGATTGAACTCGAATCTACTTCTCAAGCAAAAGTAATTTGAAGTGCATTCCCTTCTGCTTTTTGTATTTGAGAAGCACACCTAAGAAGCACCCACAGGCGACGGCCAAAACTCCTGGCAGGAATTTGAGTAAGGATAATGCTTCTTTCATAGTAATGGTGTAGGGGAGCGTGTTTGTAGTATAAAAGTCAAGGATAATATATATACAAAAAATTACCCAAGACCATCAAAAAGCTCAACGCAGCCATTATTTTGTAGCCGTCTTTGCGAAAAGCCAATAGGCATGTTAGAAAACCGGAGATTAATAGACAACAGAGATAAAGAAAAAACGCCACGAGAACTTCAGCAGCCGCAGCACCCGTTATGCTGATACTATAAAAGCCAAAAGTGCTCGCATAAAGTAGAACAATTCCAACAAATACTGCCAGAAAATTTTGTTTGATTTGATTTCTTGTCTCATAAGGTGACATCAGGAAGCTCTCCCTCTAAAAGATCTCGACTAAAAATACAGCCAAAAGCTATTAAAAAACATTATTAATTAAAGAGAAAAACAAAAAGTCTTTTTTTCAGAGCTACGCCCAGCTAAAGAACCTTTATTGCAAGCGTTTGAACTCAAAGAAGTATAGTGAGGGGCGCGAGTTGGAATACTTAGTGAAATTATTTCTCTAGAAATTTCTGCAATTTGGTTAGAGGAAGGGTGTTAATAACATCAGTTTCTTTTGCCCACCCCCTCCTCGCAGTGGCAATGCCTAAACGAATATAGCGTAAGTGCTCTACGCTGTGAGCATCGGTATTTATTGCCAATTTACAGCCAGCTTCAACCGCTTGTTTCACGTGGAGATCATTCAGGTCCAGGCGATTTGGAAAGGCATTAATCTCGAGAATGGTTTTCGTCTCTTTCGCCTTTTCAAAAAGCATCTCAAAATCGAGTTCGTAACCCTCACGCTCGAGTAACTTTCTGCCAGTGGGATGAGCAATGATGTTAACATATTCATTCTCCATAGCCGCAATTAGCCTTTGTGTGAGCTGTTCCTCGGACTGTCTGAAACCAGTATGGATACTCGCTACAACAACATCCAAATCTTTCAGGAGTGAGTTTGCTAAATCCAGATTACCATGCGCATCGATATTCACTTCCACACCCGCGAGAATAGTTACATCAGCTAATTCCTCATTCAATCTTGCAATTTCCGCCATTTGCTTTGCCACTGCTGCTTCATCCATCCCACCAGCAATACGTAAGGAACCGGTGTGATCAGTGATTGCTAAATATTCATACCCACATTCTTTTGCAGCCAGTGCCATCTCTTTAATGGTGTTTACACCGTCACTCCATTTTGTATGCATCTGTAAATCGCCCCGTAAAGAATCATATGGGAGCAATTTCGGCAACTGCCCCTGTGCTGCTGCTTCTAATTCACCCCTATTTTCTCGCAGTTCTGGCTCAATGTAATCCAATCCAAGTTGATGAAAAATTTCCCCCTCCGTTTTGCCTGCAAGCATTTCCTCACCTTGAAAAAGACCATACTCATTAAGCTTCCAGCTCTTTGCTTTTGCGATTCTACGCAATTCAATGTTCATTTCTTTGCAACCGGTAAAATAGAGTAAAGCAGCACCAAAGGATTCGGGAGGAATAACGCGCAAATCAGCATCTAAACCAGCTTTTAATCTAACCGTTGCTTTAGTATTTCCCTTAGCAACAACATCCTCAACAGCTGGTAAGGCAACATAACGGTCAAGTATTGGTTGAGGAGCGGTTGTAGTCACCAAAATATCAATATCACCAATAGTTTCTTTCATGCGCCGTGTGGAACCTGCAACAGCAACTTGGATAACATCCGGGAATGTGCGTATTGCCCCTGCAAGTTCCTCAGCAATGGGGAGAATATCACCCAACAATTTTCGGCCGGCATGCTTTTTCAAGAATAAAACACTACGGAGAAGTTGTTCCTCACTTTTCTCTCCCATGCGAGGAAGCTCACGAATCTTATGGTGCAGGAGCGCTTTTTCTAAGTCAGAAAGATTTCTAACGCCTAATTCTTTATGAAGCAATTTGATGGTTTTAGGGCCGAGACCTTCCACCGCCATCAATTCTTCTACAGCAATAGGGATTTCCTTCTTTAATCGATCATAATAACTAATAGTGCCAGTCTTGAGATATTCTTTGATTTTTTTAGCAATACTCGTACCAATACCCGGTAACTCTTCTAAACGGCCTTCTTTCGCAACGTGTTCAATGTCCTCTGATAGCGTGCGAAGAGTATGAGCAGCTGCCTGATACGCACGAGGTTTGAAGGCCTCCCCTTTTATCTCTAAGAAAAAGCCGATCTCAGACAGAATTCTTGCAATTTCTTGATTCTTCATCGTCACTTATAAATAATAAACAACTACAATTCATAAAAGCTTTTGTTGAAATAAGGACGTAGCTAAAAAACGAGAAAAAACAGAACGAAAAAAGGCGGGGTGAAAAAACAATTGAGAAGACTTGAGAAAAAGCTTGGCTCGTTCCTTTACAGTAAAATAAAAGGGAGAGGTCATCTTTATCGATGATCATTCTTCCCGCAAATTATTTGCCAGACCTAATTTCGTGTTCTTCAACCAGCCTGGAATGACAGCAAAGAGAGTGGTCCCAAGAGCAAACACCAGAGTAACCCAAACGGTTTGCCAGCTAAAGTTATATGGGATAGTTTGGGCGTATTCTTCTATTATCCCGAGAAACACCTGTGTAATCGGGTAAGCAAGAGCCATACCAGGAAGAAATGAGACGGGAGTCAGAACAGCGTTCTCAATAAGGCTTATTTTCAGGATTGACCCATTGGAAAAGCCAAAGGCGCGCATAATGGCAAACTCTCGCGTTCGCTCAAGCGAAGAAATAAAGGTGGTGTTGAAAATTGCGATAAATGCCACTATAAACCCTAGAACAACTGCAACATACGCTATTTGTTGTTCGACGTGGATAATTTCCATCATTTGTGAGAGGAAAAACTTGCTTGTCGTAGCAAAACTAATACTTTCATCTTCTTCATTTAACTTTTCAACAAGCTCGTCCTCGAATCCATCTTCGACTAAGAGTCGCATGGCAGTGAAGCGGATGGTGGGACCAAGAAGCAACTCTAGATATTCTTTTTGGATAATGACTGAAGAGGGCGAAGCCCAAGAATCGGAGATACCAATAATCGTTAAGTTAAGCTGCAGATTATAGAACCAAAGGGAAAGATTGTCACCATTTGACAGCCCAAGTTCATAGAGTAACCGAGCATTAACGAAACATTCATTTGTGCCTTCCTCTATGAAAACACTTCCCTCTTTGAAATTGTAGTTCGTCATGCTGCTATTCCATGGTTGGACCTCGAGAAAAATGAGAGAAGTATCATTAGCAGTTGTCATCGTTGTCATTCGCAAGTAAGGCTCCACCTTCTCAACGTGAGCCATAGAAGCATAAGTATTAACAACAGCCTCAGAAACTGGCTGATAGAAATTAACTTCGATATCCCAGACAATTGATTCGTTAATATTTTTGGGGATCTGATAATTAGCGATATCTACAGTAGCAACCAAAGCAGCACTTAATGATAAAGCACTCATTACAGCTAAGATGGTCATCCATGTTCGGGTTTTCTGCCTATTGAGATTCCGGATGCCAATTCGTGGTATTTGTGGGAGGTATTTAGTGAAAAGAAGGTAATCGATGAAGGATTTTTTTGTCACATCGGTTGTCATTTTTCCTCGAAGCGCTTCATAGGGATTCATACGGGCGACCTTTAGTGCTGGGATGACAGCAAAGAGGAGAATGGAAGCCATTGCCATTAGGCTTACCCACAGAACAGTAAACCAGTCAATACTGAGGGCAATGGTCGTTACCCCCCAAGATTCGCCTAATTGCATAGTAATTAATGCTAAAATGCCATAGGATGCACCTATCCCCAAAGCACAGCCCATCACTCCCAAAATAACCGCGCGAATTGTGAACATGCGAAGGATGGCAGTATGATGGAAACCAAAACTGTGAAAAACGCCAATTAACTTTCGCTGCTCAGCCACGAAACGGCTCATAATGACGTACATAACAAAACCACTAATGATTATCGTCAAAACTGTACAGATACTAAGATAACGAGCAATCATTTCTGAAGCATCTAAAAGAACTGCTCGAACAGAAAGTTCGTGGGGGTAATCCACTAAGCTGAGGGGAAACCCCAGAGAAATAAAGTGTTGACGCACTTTCTCACCAACAGCTAGAACATCAGCAAAAGGCGTTTCTTCATCGAAATATACAAGTACGCTGGTGTAGACATTTGGTGGGAGTGTATAAAGGTCACGAATCGCTTCCTCGGTGAGCCAAAGAACAGCTTTATTAGAAAGCTTAAAGTTTAACCATTCAATAGAGTGAACAACCGCAACGATCTCGAAGGTTTTCTCACCTGTCGCACCCTTAATAGTAATGTTATCACCAAGCTTCAGATGTACCGCTTCAGCAAAACTACTGAGAATCATCACTTCATCATCATCTGCCACGAAATGCCCTTCGTCAATACTAATCTGATTGATCTCTGGAGGAGCAGAGCCATTCACTCCAATAAACACTGCCGAATAAGTCTTTTCAAGGCTGAGGGTAGCTCCTGCAGCAACGACCCGGCTCTCTACTAAGGCGGTATTATTTGTTTCATCAGCAACAATTGTTTCAATTTGCTGAATAAGTGTCTCGTCAAGAAAACTACTTTGGAAATCAATATGGGCCAACTTAAACTCTGCTGACTCCAATTCAAGGGAAAGAGTGAGAGAGGCAGAAGTTCGTAAAAAGGCAATGGGAAATGCTACAACAAACATAACAGCAATAATGGTCGTAAGGCTTCGGGTCTTCTTTTGAAAGATGTCACGAATGGCCGATTTTGCGATGAGGGAACTTTGTTTGGGTAGTTTTCGATTTTTCTTAACCATTGAGTTTAGTCCTCCGATAATTCAAAATTCTCAACCATTGTTTACACCCTCTTCTTTAATAATCCGCCCTGAATGGAGATGAAGCACGCGATCAGCAAGATAAGTAATGCTCTGATCGTGCGTTACTAGGATTACTGTTTTTTGTCGCTCTTTGCAAATCTTCCGCACCAATTCTATCACCTGGATGCCGGTTTCTTGGTCCAGCTGCCCGGTAGGTTCATCCAAAATGATAACCTCAGGATCCTTAGCTAAGGCACGCGCAATGGCCACACGTTGCCGTTCTCCCCCGGAAAGTTGAGAAGGAAAATTATTCATTCGCTCAGCTAAACCAACCGCTTGTAAAGCCTCTTCGGACTTTTGTTTCAACTCTTTCCCTCGAAAACCAACCAATTCCATCATTAATTGAACATTCTCGATAGCAGTTAATGTGGGGATCAACGAATAAAATTGGAAGACATACGCAAGCTTCTCCTTCCTGAAAGTAGTTAAGGCAGCGGGTTTCAGCTTGGTAATCTCATTGCCATTATAGAACACCTGACCCGCTGTGGGATAGTCAATTCCCCCAAGAATGTTAACTAGAGTTGTTTTCCCACTCCCAGAAGGGCCCATTAAGAATAAAATTTCACCTTGCCTAACAGAGAAGCTCACATCTCTTAAAGCACGGACAATGGTTGCCCCTAAAATATAATCCTTCACTAATCCCACTGCCTTAATATAATCCTGCGTCATCACCATTCACTCTATCTTTGTTTTTTCTTCTTCTCATTTCAAGTGTTAAAGCATGTCCACAAGTTGAGACAAGTGTCTACTTAGGATAACGTTTATATAAACTTTTACAATTGGTATTAAATGAAGACAATGGTCGAGAAACTAAGGCTAAGAAAAGAGAAGAGAAAGGAATCGATAATTAAATCCGCCCTAACAGTACTCGCGAGAGAGGGATTCAATGGGTTAAGCATGCGGAAAATTGCCAAAGCCGAAGGAATATCAGAAGCAATGCTGTACCGGTTTTATAAGAACAAATACGCCATCCTCCAGACAATTTTAGAAGTAAATATTCAAAAAATTACAGATGAATGGAAAGCATTTATGGAAACAGTGAAAGCCCTGGTGCCGGACCTCAAAGTTTCACTTCCAATCATTGGAAAGATGATGGCGAAAACCATAACTGAGAATCAGACCTTCCTGCAATTTCTCGTACGGGATAGCCCGAAAATCAGGCGTATTTTCATTAAATTAAACCAAGAACTTGGAGATGGTTTACAAGGACCAGGACTCTTTCAAAAAGCCATCCAATCAGTTAACATCTTAGAAGTATTAACTGACTATTTTGAGCGCTGTAAAAAAGCGGGGAATTTACGAGAGGATCTATTGCCGGAGGAATGTGGCATTTTAGTAACATCCAATTTATTACCACTAATTGCTCACCTCCCGACACTCCTCTTTCGAGGAAGCAAAGAAGAAATCGATGTGGTCAAGCTTGTCGATACTCAAATTAAGGTTATGCTCGATGGCATGGTGCCCAAAAAAAGGGAAGAGAGAAAATCCACTTCATGATGATCATTTGCTTCGAGGGGAGAGAGAAAAGAGAATTAGTGATGAGAAAGCCAATAGATATTGTAAAGCTTTAAAAGTCTGTTTTTGGGGAATATATGTGGGAGAAACAGAATGACGATTTCTCAGGAAAAAATAAACGAAGTATATTATTTAATCTCTAAAGAGAGGAAAGCGAGAATAAACTGGGTATTGACGATCACCCAATTAACTTTTGATGAACTTGAAGTTGTAGCAAAAAAGCTTGGCCTGGTCATAAAAGGAGCATACATAGTTCTTCCAGAGGATGCAGCGAAAATTACGAAAGCCGAAAAGTGGCAACCCACACCAGTTCTAACGAAAGAACAAATTCACATGCTCAAATTAAAACGTTGCCCCATTTGTGGGATATTACTCGAGGGAACAGAAAATGCAAAAGTTTTAGAGGGATTTTGCTTTAATTGTGGTGCTGATTTCAACATGCTTTTTAGTCATAATGATAAATTTGCCTACTTCCAAAAAAAATGCGACAATTGTGGCGCAATAAATCCCGTGAAAGCCCGGTTTTGTTTTCAATGCGGGAGCACTCATTTAACGCGGATCATCCCTTCAAGCAGTAAATATAATAAGTTTTCAAAATCAAAACCAAACCCACTCCAGATACGCGATATTGTCTATTTTTCTTGCTCGCTCATTATTTCAATAGCAGGACTTATTTATGCAGCCATTGAATTTTCAAAAGAAGGGCAAATTGCACGAAGTATTGCCATAGGGGTTATAATTGTTGCTTTACTGATTCTTGCTGTTCCATTATATTATTTGCGCCGATATCGTCTCTGGCAAGAATATCAATATTATCGCGAATTTTTTGATGAGTAATTGAAGAAACGTGCTTGATAAAACAGTTACTTATGTTTGTAAAGAAAAGTCTACTTGCAGCTTGATCTTAGTTGAAAAAAAAGTAGCAACTATCATTAGAACTCCTTTTTTTACCAAAACTACTAATTTTAGACAATTTTCCTTAATTCTTCTTCAATCTTTTCCGGTGCACGATAAAAACAAGTACTAGAATAACAACGATGCTTGCACAAGTAATCGTAAAACCAACCAGCAGCCAACTTGGTGTACTTCGAGGAATATAAAATTCAGTTAAAAGCTGCAGAAACTCGCCATTAAAGATAACAATACCACCATAATTAATGCTAATTGAACTATTTGTCTCAAGTTTCGTTCCTGAGGAATCAAAAACGGTGAGATTAAAAGTTTGCTCATTTGGTTTTTGATGATTCTTACGCGTACTATCAAAATTCACAGCCCGAACGATAGTGGTGGTTCCATTTGTGTAAGGATTCATGAATACCGTTGTGGGGGCATTTGTAAGCATTTGAAACGGAAAACCGAGTGGAGTGAAAATATCGTTAAAGAAGCTTGTTCGCTTTTCCTTCGCAGCCTCTGTTAGGCCGAGCAATAAATCAACTAAAAACGCTTCACCTGGACGACCGCGGATAAAGGTTACATTACCATGAACAACCACCGGTGCTGTTTCATGGATGCTTGTTCCAAAAAGACTTGCTAAGCCAAACTCAGCTCTTCTGGTCCCGTTTTGGTAATAAAGTGAAGTATTGCCGGTCGCGATCACTGGCTTTCCTTTCGCAAAGGCTTCAACAAAAGTCATTTCTGTTTCGTTCATCGCTGCAACATCAGGGAGTATCAACATTTGCACTCCTAACTCCTGGAGGCGTGCGAGATCTCTCGAAGTGATGATTTTTGTGGGAATATGCGATTGGAGCAACATTGCCGTTAAGCCATAGAGATCATAAGAATGATGACCGCCGATAAATTCATTATACGCCCCCCAGAATTGCTCGTCAAGTACACCTTCTCCATAATCAAGAATAGGATGGTGAATTGCCTCGAGGGAATAGACAAAGTCTCGTGTCTGGGGGCTATAATAGACAGCTACAGGATTAACGACTTCCCAATTACCATAGAGAAAGTCATCATAGGTGGCAATCCAATTAAAGAGGGCTTTACGATATTCGAACCCTACAGTGCCAGCCATTTCCGGTCCTTTTGTCTCCCAAAAATTGCCTTCAAAGAGAACGTCTGCCGCTGCAAGGAGTGTGGAATCTTCCGGTTTGACAGCATAATCTAGTATCCAGCTAGGATGGTCATGGTCAAGAGCACGGTAAAGAAGATTCTTAATGACCACGTATAACCAGAGCTCTTCAGTAAAGGCCTTGGAATCACCCTCGGTGCCAAATTCGTAAGTAATTGCATCAACATAATCATAAAGATAGTAAGGGTCTGCCCCTGAGAGCAAGGCGTGAAGTGCTTGTGCCAACCAAATCTCAGCAATGATTTGAATGTTAGGATTAATGCCTTTTGCAATTGTTGAGACCTCAGCAAAAAACTCATTGATAATTGTCGTGCGGAATTGCAGCCATTCAATAAACAAAGGATTGTTCAAATCAAAGTCTGATTCATTAGCTGGTGGGGGGTGACCATACCTTGAAATAAATTCGCTAACGGTATAATTGTCAAAGCTTCCCCAGGTCCAGTCATTTTCCTCACTGTACCAGGTCCTCCAGAACGGAACATCAATATAAATACCATCCACGCCGGTTGCAGCAAGGTCAGCAATAATAGACATATACTGGCTGCGCCACTCCGGAGCAAGAGGGGTAACCCAGGCTGACTCAGCACCCTCTTCGACCCAAAAACCAAGTTCTGGGCCATAAACGGCGTAGTTTCCATGCAAATCTCTTTGAATCCAATCAGGATGATCCTTGAACGTCGAATGCTCTTTCCAGGCAACATTAGGAGTAATTAATTCAAAACCAGCAATGTATTCCACAACAGCTAAACCTTTCTCATGGGCAATAGAAACGATTTGTTTTGTGGCATTAAGAAATATTTCAGGTTCAAAAAACGTTTCATAGTTATTAATCAGACCAATATCAAGTTCTAAAACATTCACGTTTTGTTCACATAACTCTGCAACTTTCGCCCGAACACTTGCGTCATCTTCATCTTCCCAGAATTCATAACCAACAATACGCGCGTTTTTAAGCCAAGACGGAGCAGTAGGGGAGACACTCTGAGATTTGAAAGACGCATGGGTAAAAGCCTTCAATTGGCTGGTATACTGACTAGAACCCAAAAGTGGGAGTAAAGATTGTAAAAGAATTAGCACAATAATAAGCCCTTGAATTCTTGCTATTACAGAGGGAACTTTCTGAGGAGACATATCATTCACAGCCAAAAGAAACGAATTAATAAGTAAACTTTCACAATAAAAAAACTGTCTATTTAAGAATTATATTCTGGTTTTTATACCGAAAAGAGGGATAAAAGCTCAGAAACAAGAGTGAAAATAATGGTAGAACCTCCCTATTTACAAGTAGAATTTGATACCCGGCAAAAATTGATCCCTAAGTTAGTCGAAAAATATTGTAAAGAAAAATATCAACTCGAGATTATCCCTCCAAAAGTAGGGTCAGGCCCCAAACCAGGACCAATCCCAAGGCCAACATTTCGGATTTTAGATGTAACAACAGGTGAGTTGGTTGCCTTTTTTAATCCTCACGGTCGGGCAGAATGTTTTCACGACGATTTCAAACCTCTGTTCGAACAAATACTTACTGACCTTAAAGGAGCTGTTGAGGAAGCTGCTCTTGAATTCAGACAGCACTAGTCTGCCCTATTAAGCCCACTTCCTTACCAAAGTTATCTTAATAGAAATTTTTCTTATCAATAGGGTTAATCGACTTGAGTTAACAAAGAAAAACAGAGGGATAAAAAAAAGGCAGAAGAGAAAAAACAACTCATGTGTTTTCCTTCAAACATGATTCAAGTATTATTAACCTTCATAAACTAAGCTGAATGATTACTACTCCTAGATTAAAAAGGTTAAAATACAAAAAGAAGAAACTTTTATCTAGAAGATGGGATAACACATGGAATTTCCTGATATTATTGGTAAAATTGCACTCTCAAAAGAAGGGAAGGTTCTTGGAAAAGTAAAACGAATTGATTTTTCACTAGACCAAAACAATGCGTTAAAAGTCTTTGTTGTCATTGATTATCGCAGAGTTCTTCAGAAAAATATTCTTCTTGCGCTCCCAATGCAGCTGTTTAAATTACGAAAAATAACTGATGATGAGGTTCAGATTGATATCAGTAAAAAAGACTGCAACTATTTCATTATTAAAGAAAAATTGGACAAACAGGCAAAGATTGCTGAAACTAAATTCGGCAAAATTCCTGATTTCGATAAAGCAATTTTCAGAGAATACATCCTAAGACGATGGTAAGCAAAAATTCGTTTCTGCTTAAAAAGACCTTTTCATTTTTTTTCATTAATTTCCTTTGCAGAAGAAATAAACCTTGAAGAAAATTTCAGAGAAAAGAGGTGCTTACATCATTGTTTGCTAAAAAGGTTATTAAAATGAACAATTATTGGAGAAAAGTCTCAAGGATTCAAACCGGTATTTGTCGTCTAATAAGGCCTTTAGCAGTTCCAACCGAATTTTTCAAAGTTTTATGGGGGAAATGTGATGGTGGGGGTGGATCTGCCAAATAAAATTCGGTGAAATCTTTCCTCCTCGAGTGTTTTGGTCAAACTTTTTATCTCTATAGAGTAATGAGCAATTGCAAGGGTGACAATAAATTTCAACAAAATAAATAAAAAGTGTCAATTTACCCACAAAAAAACTTATTTAAATGAGTTTTCCTAAGCTCATTCAAAAGTTTGACTTTGGAGGCAATATTTTTGAAACCAATAACCCTTTGTCTAGTACAAATGGGAAACAAAGGATTGGAACTTGTAACTGCCTATCCCAAAGTTCTACCAAAAAAAGTACTGGACGAGCTAACATACAAGTCAATGCCAATGAGTGCAAAGCCTGGCGATTTCTCTTCAGGGTCCATTGGAGACCTCTTCTATTCCAGTTATATTTTCCAGTTACCACAAGAAGATGTTCGGCATAATATCGGAGCAATCATCGCAGTCTTTGAAGATATGAAGTATAATCTTGAGGGGATAAAAAAAACCTTTTCATGTATAATCAAGGAATTAGATGGGAAATCATTATTAAAGCTAGATATCATCCAAGAGATTCTGCCCAATCTTTACACAGGCTTTGTAAAGGGAGTAATTAACATTAAAATAAGCTCTATTGCGACGATTTCGATCAAATTTAATGATATGGAAAGTTCTGAGGAAGAAAAAGATTATACTGAGGACCTCGAGGAAGACCTTTGGAGGTAAGGAGCTCAGGCCGTAAAGATAGTGTGAAAGAGAGTAATCGTTCCGAAAAGATAAAGGTGTAAGAAAAAATTGTCATTTTTTAGAAAAATATTCAAACGAAAAAAAGAGGTAAATATCACTCTTTGTGGGCTAGCAAATGCAGGAAAAACTACCATTGTGAAATATCTCGAGACAGGTGAATTTGTAAAAACACAGCCAACAATGGGGATAAATCGTGGAGAAACCATTCGAATAGAAAAACTCGAAATAAACATTTGGGACATGGGCGGACAAGATGATTTCAGAGTTCTCTGGCCGGAAGTAAATGAAAAATCAGATGGTGTGGTTTTTGTTGTTGATAAAAATGATGTCATGAAATTTGAGGAGGCTTATAAAGCATTCCAAGAAATCGTCGAACACCAAATCCACGACGATGTGATTGTTCTTGTTTTATTGCACAAAGCAGACTTACCTGAGGGCATGGATCGAAGCAGGTTCATTCAAGAATTCGGTTTGGTAGACCTTCCCTTTAAATGGGCTTGCTATGAAACCTCGGCAAAAACAGGGCAAAATATCTTCGAAAGCTTCAAATGGTTTTTTGAGCAATTAAAGGAGGGCTAAGAAAATGGCGGTAAATTCCTTAACAATGTTTTATTCGACTTTTGGCTGGATAACAACTCTATTTAATCTTATCTTGATAGGCGCTCTCTTAATCCGCTTTCTCCAAAAGAAAACAATAGGAACACTCTTACTCTTTTTTGCATATGTGTTTGTTGGGGTAACCAGTATCCTCGCCGCTCTGGTTTACAATCTTGAAGTAGCCGGTGTTTCTTTATCTACTCAGACGCTCCTTCAAATGATCGCTTCAATAGCTCCTCTTCTCTCCCTTACTTTGATCTATATCTTCTCTTGTAGGCATATCTTAAGGGATAATGAACTTTTAAAAACGCTTCATACAATTGTCATCTCAATTGTTGTTGGCTTTGGTTTAACATTATTTGTCTTAGGGGCCTTTAATATCACGCCACAATTCACAAACTTTATTGTGCCAGAAGGAGAGAAGGCGTCTTGGTGGCAAATAAAACGGGTGCCAATTACAGGAACCACACTCTATAACTTTTCAATAACAGCAATTTCACCCCCCGTTATTTTATCACAAATCTATATCAATCTGAGAGTAGGCATTCGCTCTTTTGTGCTGGCGAAAAGAACATCAAAAGCAGTAAGAAAAAGAGGGTTGCAGCTTATTGGCTGGGGATTGATAACTTACCTCTTGGCGGGTATTATCATTACTTTGGAAATAAGCATTCATTGGCCAACAGGAAGTGCAATGCCACCCATCTTATGGGCACTGCGAAAATTAGGCTTTGTTGTAGCATATATCATCTTATACCTCGGATGGATCATGCCAGAATGGCTTAGAAGAAGGATACGTGGTAAAACCTGGTTTGAAATGCAATATAAGAACGTTCGTGTCTCTTAGGAACCCGTTTTCACAACAACAAAATATCTTCCCTCCCCTCTTCTTTTTTTTAATTTATTTTACCTTGAATTGTTTTTGTAATATAGAATTTGTCCTTCACTTCAGCGAGCATGGATAAATAAAAAAGTTTATCGCGTATAATTGAACATCTCCCATGAAAATCACCCACGAGTTGCTACAATGTCTGAACTCGAAGGATTGGCAAAAACCATCTTTGATGAAGTGATGGAAGAAATTGAAGAAGAACTTGAAGATGGTTTAGAAACAATTATTACTAAAGAAAAACTACAAGCAATAATAACGAACATTCAAAAAAAAGCCGGAAAAAAATTGCAAAATTAATCGCAAAACACACCAAAGAAGAAATAACTGAAGTTGAAAAAGTGGGCCTTGGAGAAAAATTATCTCGAGTTGTAACAAAAGATACTAAAGAAGTTTTCACCAACTTGGTTTCTGAGGTGGTGAAGAAAACGTATGAAACAGAATATGAATTACAAAACAGCAGAACCGATCGACTATCTCTTCCAATTATGTAATTGATAGTATTTTTTAACATTCTCTCACCGTCCACAAGCAAACCTTTTGTTGATCCATATTTGAGTGGCTCTTTTAAAAGCGTTCAATTAAGGCGTCATCATCCGGCTTCAAACCAAATTCTTCATTGAGTTTTCTTCGGAGATCGATTGAATCGTTCATGTTTTTTTGAAGGTAGGTGAGTGAGTAATATATTCCTGTAGCATCAGTTAAAGTCTGGCAGTATTCTCAAAGTTGAGAATGTCCATACAAAGGCCAATGTTCTTACACGTGGTGAGCAAGTCGGTCAATAAAGCGATCTTTTCTGAATAGACCACCAACGCCACCATTCCTTCTTCCACCAGCTGCTCAACTGCTTTTTCAGTACCAAATCGTTTCTTTGCTTTTCTACCAGTTAACTCGAAAAAGGGTTAAGCGCACAAATGGTTCCCTCCGCAAGAAGCAATTGTATACGTTAAACCATAAGCCTTTATGCTTCGGGGATCACCATTGATTAAATCGAGCCCTTTCACATGCTTGACTAATTTTTGCACATCTTCATTGAATTATTCAGAGAACCGTTTAGCGCCAAGGACGAGTTTATCCCCGAGCCCTTCCCGAAAAGTGATTAGTCGGATAACCTCTCACACCTCATCAATTTATACACAAAAAATAAAAAAGAATAATTACTCAAAAAAATGTGCTGAAAATCATTTAGATAACCATTCTAGAGATAAACGAAGAGTAAGAATAGAAGGGCAAAACAATAACAAAAAGGATACAATACAAATACAAATGTGCTCTCTGTCAGAGGAATGCCGGAAAAATCCGACTGAAAAGAAAAAGAACAAGAAAAAGAGCAATAAAAATAAGTGATAAAAAACAGATGCAAAACGTACCTCAGAATAATTGGACACTCGAGATTATTGGCCCGTTCCAAAGAGCAACAAGAGCCATCAGCGAACAGGAGAGTGAGAGAATAAGGCAATTATTACTGACCGAACGGTTTCTTGACTTTTACAGAGATTACAGAGATAATATTTCGTTTTACTGCCCGAAGTGCCAAGCGGCTTATTGTAAAGACCATTGGACTAATTACCAAATGATCATCGACGATGGTTTCTTTGATTATGCTACTGCTATTTGCCCGCTCGGTCATGAAGTTGTTGTTGATGATTAATACGCATCTTTCAGAAAAGTTTCTCGAAAAAGCTCAATT
>Ga0164310_10000317_pt1 | contig 25120 bp, 25 predicted proteins | sample GuaBasSedimGuay1_FD_121795 | JGI IMG/M metagenome (GOLD analysis project Ga0164310, IMG submission 121795) | Subseafloor sediment microbial communities from Guaymas Basin, Gulf of California, Mexico - Guay1, Core 4569-9, 0-3 cm | ecosystem: Environmental > Aquatic > Marine > Hydrothermal vents... | reverse complement strand
GTTTATCATAATATTATTACATTTTTCTTGTTTCATAAATAGAATATAAAGTAAGAGGAATCATTAATATTTTACGCTTTATTAAATATTGATTAGTTTTTAAAACCTTATTTTGTATGTCAAAAATTATTTATAGTATGTAAATTATAATTAATTAAATAAAAAAACATCAAAGGTTGATATGTTTTCATGAAATGCAAATTCTATGCAATTGGTTTAATCTTCATAATTTTCCTTTCATCTTTTAGTATTCAGGTACTTTCAGATACAAAAAATCAAAATTTTTTATCTAACTCAAATCAAAACAACAACTATGAAATTTCTTCTATTCATAATCAGTCATTAGAAGGTTACACTCTATTTGGTCCAGAATATGGAAAACAAATATATCTTATGAAAAATGATGGAACATTGATTAATCGATGGGAAAGTAATAATATTCAAGGTCTTGGAATTGAGCTATTGAAAAATGGAAATCTAGTTAGATCATGTTCAACGTATCCAAATCCAATATTCCCATTTGGTGGGTTTACTGGCAGATTGGAAATGTTTAATTGGAATGGATCTCTTATATGGGAATTTGATTACTCGGATTCAAATGTTTGCCTTCATCATGATATTGAAGTATTGCCTAATGGAAATATTCTTTTAATTGCATGGGAATTAATTACAAGTGATGAGGTTCTTTCTGCGGGGAAAAACCCTGAAAAATTCCCATGGACATACTTAGCATCAGAACATATTATTGAAATAAAACCAGATGATACATATGGGGGAGAAATTGTATGGGAATGGCATCTATGGGATCATCTAATTCAAGATTATGATTCATCAAAAAACAATTATGGGATTGTCTCAGAACACCCTGAACTTGTTGATATTAATTTTGAAATTGATGAAACGGTATTAAATCCGGATAATTTTCATATAAATTCGATTGATTATAATGAAAAACTTGATCAAATTTTATTAAGTGTTAGAAATTATAATGAAATTTGGATTATTGATCATAGTACTACAACAAGTCAATCTATGTCTCATGAAGGGGGAATAAGTGGAAAGGGTGGTGATATCTTATATAGGTGGGGAAATCCAGAAACCTATGATAAAGGAACATCTGAAGATAGAGAGTTATATTTCCAGCATGATGCAAATTGGATAGATGAAGGAATGCCAGGTGAAGGGAACATTCTAATTTTTAATAATGGGCCACATAGGCCTCAAGGAACGTATTCTTCAATTGATGAAATAAATCCTCCTCTTGAAAATGAATACCAATATTATTTCAGCGAATCTGGAAGATTTGGACCTTTTGATCTTGTTTGGACATATACAGCAGAAGAAAAAACAGATTTTTACTCTAACCATATTTCTAGTGCTCAACGTATCTCAAATGGTAATACGTTGATATGTGAGGGTGATGATGGATATTTTTTTGAAGTATCATCTAATAAAGAAACAGTATGGGAATATCAAAATCAATATCCCTTATTTAATCCTTTAAAAGATGTTTTTAAAATAAAGCGATATACCTTGGGTTATGAGGGTATTGGGGAATTTCAGACCGAAAATCCACTTCCGCCTGATAGACCAACTGGTGAAACTAACATAAAAACAGGTCAGGAATATACGTTTTCTACGGTTACAACTGATCCAGATGATGGAAATATTATATATTGGTTTGATTGGGGAGATGGAACAAACTCTGGATGGATTGGTCCTTTTAACTCAGGTAGAATGGGAGTTTCATCACATATGTGGAATGAACCAGGAACATATGAAATAACGGTAATTGCTCAAAATATGAAAGGTTTATTGAGTGGTTTATCAGAACCATTAAATATAACAGTTGAAGGGTTACAGGTTTTTTTATTGGGAAAAGTTGATAGTAGAACCGTAAAAGAAAATGAAATAAGTTTATTTTCAGATAAATTAGTATATCTAAGTGTTACGCCTTTTGATTTTGAGATATTTAATTATGGGGTAAGAGTTATTATTGACAAAGAGTATAAAGGAATCTTGAACGATCATTTAGTGTTTGGAAAATTCGTATTAAGATATCTAAATTGATAATAATTATTATAATCATTTTTGTTAAATACAATATAACCCCTGATAACAGTCAATTAATTTAATATACTCATTTTATTATATTAGTTAATTAATGGTCAATTATATTTTATTTAATCAGAAGTATCTACATTTTTTGATATTTTTATTGATTTTATTTTTTCTTTTTCCTCATCAGGTTATCATACATGCAGAGATTTCAGATTCAGATTTAAATCAAATCGAAATAAAATCTAATAATATTATTTATATTACAGGATTTACACCATTTTTTAATTATTCTGTAAATCCCTCTGAGAGTATTGTTAATGAATTGAATCAAACAATGATTCAAAATTATTCAATTATAGGTCGCATTCTACCCGTTGATTTTATTGAAGCACCATTACTTATACAAGGGGATATTAAAAATCTTGATCCCTCTTTGATCATATGTTTAGGTTTAGATTCAAATTGCGATTCAATCACACTTGAAGCTTTAAGTATAAATTTAAAGTTTAACGTATCTGATAATCAGCCCTTACAAACATTTCAAAGGTTAAAAAGGGGCGGCCCATTTATTATTCCAACTAGGTTAGATATAAAGGACATGTTTGAGGATTTAAAAAATAATGATATTCCAGCATCCATTAGTTTTTCAGCAGGATTATATGTTTGTAATGCAGTGTTTTATGAAACATTATTTTATTTGACTGAAAGTAACATTAAAACTCCGATGGGTTTTATTCATGTACCCCATCTAGAGGATTATAACAATAATGGTATGAAATTAGAAACTATGATTGATGGTATTTTAACAATTATGTTAACAAATATTCAATAGTAAAACCTTTTACATTAACATTTATGATATAGTATCTTTGATACATGTTTCTGTCTCATTTTGAAACTTTTTTGCAATCTCATTAATCTGGGATGCTGTATCTGCTTCAACGGTTAAACGAATTATAGGGCTTGTATTTGATGCTCTAATTAGAGCCCAGCCATGTTCAAGTTCCACACGAATACCGTCAAGAGTATTTACATCATCATATTCATTTGACAACTTATCTTTAAGATTAGAAATTACATCAAACTTGATTTCATCATCGCAAGATATTTCAACTTTTTTTCTTGGATAAATAGGAATCTCTTCATGTATAGTCGATAATTTTTTTGAGCTTTTATCAAGTATTTCAGCGATTTTTAAAGGAATGATAAGGGCATCATCAAACAGAAAATATGATGGAATAATCAGATGACCTGATGATTCAATACCAAGAGGTGCTTTTTCTTTTTTTGCATGTAGTGTTAGAAATGTATGTCCAACTTGAATTTGTTTAATCGAAAAACCAAGCGGGCTGAGTTGTTCTTCTACTGCTTTTGAACATTCAACATTTACAATGATTGTACCATCTTTTTTGTTAAGGCCATAAGTTCCAATGATAATTCCTGTTTGATCTGCTGAAAGGATATTTCCCTTATCATCTACAATAACTGAGCGGTCACCATCTCCATCAAAAGCGACTCCAAAATCACATTTTTCTTTTATTACGGTTTTAACAAGTGTAGAAAGATTTTCAGGTTTTGGATCTGAAGGTCGAACAGAAAATAATGGATCTGGGTCACAATATACAGGAATTACTGTAAGACCTGCTGCATCTAAAACATCGGGTGCAGATAGTGTCATACTTCCACCACCACAGTCAACAGCTACTCGTATGGTTTTCTTATAGCTGAAACGTTCAATTAAAAAATCCTTATAAGATGGTGCAGGATAACAGTTTTGTATGCTTCCACTGTTTTTCCAAGTTCCTAATTCCCATTGTTTCTGGAGGGTTATATCTCGTATTTTCATTAATTCTTCTTCTGGAAGTCCAACTCCATCACCATAATAAAATTTCACTCCATTCCAATCAGCAGGCAGATGACTTGCGGTGATAAAGCTAATTAGATCATGATTATTTTTCCATCCATAAAACAAGGTTTGACCAAATGAGGAGGTACCTGTGCTTATAACATTAACGCCTGTTGATGTTACTCCGGAGATAAAAGCATATGATAATGATTCGCTTGTTTTTCGAATATCATTACCTACTGTTAATGATGTTCCTTTAAGATTTTCTTTTATATATGTTCCAATTGATAGGCCTATTTCATAAAAAATATTTTGATCGATATCTTTTTGATATATTCCACGAATATCATATGATCTAAATATTGTAGGATTAATTTTTATCATATTATTTACCCTCATTATTTTGTTTGAAATTATTTTTTAATTACATTACCAACCATTTTAGGAAATTCTTATTCACCAATGACATTTCCAATTTGTTTTTTTGGAAATTCTTTTGGTATTTCTTGAGTCCAAAAAGATTTATTTTCCTCAATGGTATTTGCGCTTATCTGTTCATTATCTCCAACGACAACCCATGAAAGTTGACTCTTTGAACAAACCGTACAATTTTCACCTATGACACTATTTGATATGATGGCATCATCTTCAATTATTGCATTATCTAGGATTATACTTTTTTCAATTTTTGAGTTTTTACCAATAACCACATCATTTCCAACCGTTGTTTTATTTACAATCCCATTGTTTACAATATTATTACCAAAATGATTATTCTTATTTTGTTTTATAAGGAGATCTTGATGGATATCTAGATAACTTCTTATTCTTCCAATGTCCATCCAATATCCTTTGAATTGATATCCATAAAAACTTTCTGTATCTGTTATGATCTGAGGAAAAATTTCTTTTTCCATTGAGATTAATCTGCCGGTTTCAATGTAATCAAGGATAGAAGATTCAAGGAAGTATGCTCCTGCATTGATTAGGTTAGATGGTGCGTCTTCCTGTTTTGGTTTTTCAACAAACTTTGTAATATTTCCATTTTTTTGAATTTCTACCACACCAAATTCTGAGACATTTTCAACGGGCCAAAGTGAAATGGTCGAAACAGCATCATGTTTTCGATGAAACGTCATCATATCTGATAGATTCAATGAACATATAATGTCACTATTTAATACAAAAAATTCATCTGATAGATATTTTTCAGCAAACTTTACAGCTCCACCAGTTCCTAGAGGTTTTGGTTCATCATTTACGATAATTGTTTTATTTGTGTTTGAGGTTTCAAAATATTCTTCTAATTGAATTTTTTTATAATTTGCAGCAAGAATTACCGTATCCACGGAATCGGGTAACATTTCAATTAAATAGGATACCATGGGTTTATTCATAATAGGTAATAATGATTTTGCTCGTGTATATGTTAAAGGCCTTAATCGGGTTCCAAATCCGCCTGATAAAATAATTGCTTCCATCCTTAATTTCACCATATGATATTGTTTAATGAGGTGAGTATAATAATTGGTAATAAATATTTTATGGGTGGAAAAACAAATAATTTATTTTTATTTTTTATTAAAAGTGAGATATTTTGATTATTAGAAAGTTTTATATGTGAAATGAATGGTATGATGTTGTGATATTATGGATGAAGATGTACGTAAAATCAATAATTTGGAAGAATTATTTTCAAATGATGCTAGTTTTTTAACTTCTGATGAGGATATTGCGCTTCATGTCATGCATCGTTTCAATATTGATATGGATACAATTGAAACATTACCTGCTTTTAATGAGCCGCTTCGCAAAATTTTCTGGCCTGATAAAAAATAATGTATCACTAAACACATAATTCTTTATCTAGTTTTTTACGAAAATTCTTTAAAAGAAAATAAGATTGAATCAATTGGAGGTTTACATAATGTCCAATATTGAGCGTCTATATTCAGATAGAGCCGGAAAAATGAGAAAGTCTGTTATTCGAGAATTGTTAAAGGTTGCCCAGGATCCAGAAATCATTTCCTTTGCAGGAGGACTTCCAAATCCAAAGTCATTTCCAAAAGATGATTTAACTAGCATTGCCACAGATATAATGAAAAATCATAGTGCAGCGGCTTTACAATATGGAACCACGCAAGGAGTTCAAGAATTACGAAAACAAATTGCAGAGCGTTCACTTAAAGAGGGAATGAAAGACATATCCGAAGAAAATATCATAATTACAAATGGGTCACAACAGGCATTAGATACTGTTGGAAAATTGTTTTTGAATCCGGGTGATACTGCAATTGTTGGTCTTCCAACTTATTTAGGGGGAATTAACGCATTCAAAAGTTATGAGTGTTATCTTAAAGGTATCCCTCTAGATGAAGATGGGATGGTGGTAGATATTCTTGAAGATAAAATTGTTGAATTATTAAAAGAGAACATTCTTCCAAAATTCATATACACAGTCCCCACATTTCAAAATCCTGCAGGGGTGGTCATGTCTGAAAAACGAAGAAAACAACTAATTGATATTGCAAATGAATATGATCTTGTTATCATTGAAGATGATCCATATGGAAAACTTGCATATGATATCAAACATATTAAACCAATAAAAGCATTTGATGATGAGGGTCGTGTTATCTATATGTCAACATTTTCAAAGATTCTTGCTCCGGGTTTTAGACTTGCATGGACTGTTGCATCACCTGAATTGACAAGGAAAATGATAATATGCAAACAAGCTCTTGATCTATGTACAAATACATTTACTCAGTATATTGTAAATGAGTTCTTGCGGCAGGGTTCCTTAGACCTTCACATCATGAAAATCTGCGAGATGTATAAACCAAAAAGAGATATCATGATTAAATCAATTGAACGATATTTCCCTGAGGGTTATACTTGTAATAGACCAAAAGGTGGAATGTTCACTTGGGTTACATTTCCAGATGGAATTGATACTGAAACAATGTTTCTAGATGCTATAAAACATAAAGTTGCATATGTGCATGGAAAAGCATTTTATGTTGATGATGGTGGTGCTAGATCTCTTCGATTGAATTTTTCATATTCATCTGATGATAAAATTGAGGAAGGTATTAAACGGCTTGGTTCTGTTGTTGATGAAAGATTAAAAAAAATCGTTGCTTAGTTGATTAATGAAGCAATCTGGGGTAGATCTTCAATGGAGTCTATAATATGATCTGGATTGCTTTGTTTCAGTTTTTCTTTTGAATGCCATCCCCATGTTGCAGCAATTGTAATAACATTTGCTTTTTTCCCTTCTTCAATATCTCCTATGGTATCTCCGATATATGCATAGTTATCTGCAGGATATCTCTTTTTAATCATATCAATTTTTTTGATTTTACTGTGATTTATATCAGATCCATAAATCTGATTGAAACAGTATATTTGATTGATTTTTAAAAATTTTTTTACAATTGATGTGTCATTTGAGGTTGAAATGCATATTGTATGTTGATTTGAAAGATCTATTAATGTTTGTTTCATTTTTGGAAAAAGCGGGAGTTTTTCCAGATTGTTCAATAAACCTTTTTTTACCAAAAGAACAATTGATAGAATGTCTTGTTTTGTCATCCCAAGTTTCATCATTTTTTCATACATATTTCCATTAAACAATGAGAGGAAATCTTGTTTTGATGAGATTTCTTTCCATCCATTTTCTTTACATGCATTGATAAATAGTTTCATAAATATATCAAGTGAGTCGACGATTACGCCATCATAATCAAAGATTAATACCGTATTCATTGAGGTATGTAGAAAAAAGAAATGGTTTATATATTTTATTTCATATCTTGATAGATAAATATAAAAAAAGAAAAAAATGAAAGTAAATTAAATTTTTTAGAAAAAATCTTTCAATTTTTCTGAATTTGGATTTATAATTCCACATTTTTTTAATGAAAAAATATCTTCGATTATATGGATTTCATTAATCCACATTTGATATTCTTTGACTAGGAGATTACTGAATCGCTTTGCAGCTTTCATATCATCAGCAGTTATGATAAACATCCAATCATATCGACCATGAAGATAACTGCTTGATTCCACTTCAATTCCTATTTTTTCTCCTTTTTCATGGAGTGTTAAATCAATGATTTTGTTTATGGCATTATCAATAGGTTCAGTTGATCTTTTTATTAGGATGATAAATCTTTTCCTGTCAAGTTTCTCTTCATCAACAACAGTATAATATCCCCATATTTCTTTTGTTTCTTCTAATCTTTTTATGATTCTCCATACTTTTTGTCTGGAAAAATGATATTTTTTTGCGATTTCTTCGATACTGCCTCGAGCGTTTTGTTTTAATGCTGTAAGAATTTTGCTTTCATCTTTTTTTATTTGTTTTTCGCTTTTTCGAGCCATTGATATTATCACCTGCTTGAAATCATGTATCAAATTCTATTATAAAAAATATCGGTTAAAAATATATAATTATGTCATTTATGATACTTATTTATACATTTTTTTATTTATTATTTAAAGTATCATAGCATTTTTTACAAATGAGTCCAAATTTTTGATGATTTGAAAGGTCACATTCTGAAACAAGAGATCGACATTTCTGACATCTTCTTTTTCTCATGTCATTGTATATGATGAAAACAATATTAAAATTATTGTTGAGTTAGTAAAAGAATCGCCTCAGCAATATCTCCTTGAGTTTTTTCAAGTGCCTCTTTTGCTTCTTCAAAAGTCTTCCCAGTTTGATCAACTATTAAATTAATATCATCATTAGGGATTTCTTCCTTACGACTATTTATAACGGGGTTGCCAACTATTTGAAATGTTTTCTGACCCTGGGCATTCATAATAGTAACTTCTGCATCGGAAAAAACGTATTCTTTTGTATCAGTTTGAATAATAACTTTCTCAACATTTTTCACGTCTTTTACGTTAATCCCTAGTTTACGCATCATTTGATTCATTTGCTTAGGATTCATACCTCTTGGAAGCATATTTTGTTTCCTCCAAATATTTTAATGTAATATTCGAAGCATATATACACTGAGAATTGTTATAGGTTTTGGTATGATCAAGGGTAAAGAAGTTAAAGTATTAGACAAAAATGCTGAATTTTTTGGAACCCCTCAAGAAAAACTAATGGAAGAAGCAGGAAGGCAACTTGCTATATTTATCGAAGATAACTTTACAGATCCATTGATATCAATTTTTTGTGGACTGGGGAACAATGGAGGGGATGGTTTTGTAGCTGCACGATATCTTTCAAAAAATCATCCTGTATCACTTTTTTTAGTTGGAGAAGAAAAACAGATTCATACCTCGATTTCTCAGATGAATTTTACAAAACTAAAACAAATACCATTAAAAATATATGATGTTAGATCTCTATCTAAAATAGATTCAATACTTGAAAAAAACACAATCATTATTGATGCAATGCTTGGAATTGGACTAACAGGAAATCTTCGAGAGCCATATGATAAAATAGTTCAAAAAATAAATAATTCAAAAGATAAAACCATAATTTCATGTGATGTACCAACAGGAATGGGACTTAATACAACAATTATGCCACATCATACTATCACATTTCATGATAAAAAAGAAGGAATGGATGAAAATGTTTGTGGAAAAATTCATGTAAGATCGATTGGAATTCCAGAAAAAGCATCAATTTATGTTGGGCCAGGTGAGCTTTCTGAATATTATCCAAGACCAAAAAAACAATCACATAAAGGACAAAACGGTCGTGTTCTAATCATAGGAGGCGGCCCATATATAGGAGCACCTGTTCTAAGTGCACTTGCATCTTATAGGGTGGGTGCAGATCTTGTTACGATTGCAGTTCCAAAAAATATCATGTCAACTGTTGCAGCATTCTCTCCAAATATAATTGTAAGACAATTAAACTCCGAGGATTATCTTTCACCTGCGGATACTGATCTCATCAAAAAACTTTGTTTAAAGGTTGATGCTGTATTAATAGGTCCGGGTCTAGGTTTATCATCTGAAACAATTGAATCTGTGAAAATCATAGTTGATTTTCTCTCTAAAAATAAAATACCTGTTATTGTTGATGCTGATGGAATCACTGCTCTTTCCACCAACCATGAAATATTAAGAAAAAGTAATGCAATAATAACGCCTCATGCAAAGGAATTTCATGAATTTTCAAGTGAAACTTTGAAAACGGATTTAGAAAATCAGATAGAACAAGTAGAAAATTGGGCAAAAAAATTAGAAATTGGAATTTTTGTAAAAGGGCCAACTGATGTTATTAGTGATGGAAAAATAACAAGGTTAAACATGATTCATAATGAAGCTATGACGGTAGGTGGAACCGGCGACGTTCTCGCAGGTATTATTGTAGGATTACTTTCAAAACATACGTCATTGATTAATGCAATGAGAATTGCAGCATTTATCAATGGAGAAGCAGGGAATATTGCCTTTAAAAAATATTCCTATGGAATGTGTGCAACAGATGTAATTGAAAATATACCTGAAGTTTTGAAAAGGTATTTATAATAACACTTTTTTTAGGTTTATGATGAATCGTATCGTCATAGTGTTGGGATGCATTAGTTTTATTGCTTTGTTTTCTTTGACTGGAATTGCTGAAAATCAAAATAATTATGGTATGCAAACAACTGTATCGCCTAATAGTATGCTTTTTAGTTTAGGAAAAACTGATGTTAGTGGAACATTTTATGGAATAAAAAACGATGAGTTATTTGGATCAGTTCAAGAATTAGCAGATAATCCAATTGTATCATCATATATAGATTCTGATTTATTAGAGAATTTACATGTTTTTCCATTAATTGGTTCAAGTACAATAGCAGATATTTCAAATATTACGATAATACCAAATGAAATAATGGGTTCAATTGAATTAGAAGATATGATGGACATTGTTGGTGAAATTAGATATTTTTCAGATGTATCTATATCCCTTTCAAATGGGTTGTTCTTAATTGGTACATCAGATAATCCAATTCAATATGATTTTAACGAGGAGTCATGTTTTACTGGTTTCATATCATTGCCATTTGAAGGTTTTGAATCGGTGAATTCATTTTTTTATTTATCTGAACAAAATTCAACAGCATCATATGATTACAATGAAGATCATATCATCATATACTCATTTTCAGATGAGGGTGAAATAAAAATTTTTTCTTCAACCGGTGAGGAAATTTGGAATAATCATGAATCTCAAAGTATGCTTTACTTAGATAATAATTATTTCCAGATCGTTGAATATTCACCAATCCACATTCTTCCATTAGATAGTTCATCAAAAGAATCAACAATTCAATGTAAAATAGGTCCTTCTGAGAAGACACCAAACATAATGGCTATGATACAACATGTTGATGAACTGGGTGAAGATTTCGATATGAATAATATTCCATTTATCTCAGAAAATGATGGAGGATTACAATTTATAACGGGTCTTTCATCAATGTTAAATGGTGGAATTATTTTTGTTAATCATTCAGAAAACGTTAAAATCGAGGGAGTAAGTAACTCTTTTGAAAACTTTGGTTTCACAAGGGTTGATCAGGCAACGATAAGCAGTTCAGAATCAGGTGTATTGGTTGATGCAGATTATTCATTGATTTTTCTAGGTGATCATTTCTATTCATCACAAGCAGCAACATCAGAAAATGGGGTTGGATTACCGATTTTTCCAATAATATTTTGGATCGGTGCTATAATTAGTTTAATTCTTTTCAAGTTTTTTTTAAAGAAACAAGATAAAAAATATATTATCAATGATAAAAAAATACATTACATATCAATAATTATCCATATTGCAGGTTTCATCATTGCATTTGTTTTGCTAAACTCTGTGGTTCAACATCAATTTGGTATCAGTTTTTTTCAAGAAATATCATTAAATGGTTTTACAATGATTGCAGGAGTTTTTTTATTAATTCAATGTGTCTTATGGGTTTTGGGATTTTTATTTGCAGCATTACCCATTGGTATTATTGTATCAAAACTCTTATCATTTTTTGGTTTTGATAAGACTTATCGCCATTTCTTTAAAGGTGCTACTTATCTATTTATATGGCCTATTGTTGCAATTTATCTTACAATGTTAATCAATGTTGTATTATTGTTGTTCAATCCATTTAATGCAATGATATAAAAACACTAGCTTAGTTTTGAATGTAGATGTTTTTTCAGCCAATATCAAACAAACCCGCACTTTTCATCCCTCAATTTGAAGCACTTGTATTATCTGATCTGCATATTGGAATTGAAAATGAACTTCGTGAATATGGTGTATATGCAGATTCAAAAATAAGTCAAATGGAATCTATGATACAGGAGATGTATGATGAATATAAACCAAAAGAAATAATCCTTTTAGGAGATATTAAACATTCTATACCTTCAACACCTTTTTATGAGAAAAAGCATCTATTTGAATTTTTAAAAAGATTGCAAAGTTATGCAAAAATCCATATTATTCCTGGTAATCATGATGGAAGTATCAATACGATGGTTCCAGATAATATTATTATTCATGGGTCAGATGGATATCAAAAAGATATCTGTGGTTTTATCCATGGTCATCGTTGGCCTAGTGAAAAGATCATGCAGAGTAAATATGTTTTCTGTGGCCATACTCATCCAATAGTTAGACTTACTGATCGACTAGGTTATAATAGTTATGAACCTTGTTGGATTAAAACTCCTATTAACATTGACTCAGTTAAAGAGAGATATAAATCATATAATCTTGATATGATCATGGTGATTTTGCCTGTTTTTAACCCACTTTGTGGAGGAAGTGCAGTTAATGTCGAGGGTATTGTCGGCCCCATTGATAATTTAGTAGTAGAAGAAAAAGCTGAAATTTATTTATTGGATGGAACTAGCATTGGGACTCTTAAACAATTAAGAAATAAATGATGTGAAGGTTTAAATATTGTAGGAGTATTATCAAAAAAAAGTTCAATAAATAACAATTTAGAGGTTTGAATAATATGGACATTTCATTAAACGAAGATACAATGGGCGCAATAACAATATTTTTATTGATGTTACTTCCTTTACTATTAATATTCATAGGAGCCGTTTCTGGTTTTATGAATGCATTGTTTTACATTCTTACAATCACATGGTTTGGAATGGGGATGATATTTTATAAAGCAATTAACTAAGCTGAAAAATTTATCTCCTAAATCTTTTTAATTTCATTCTATTTACATTAAAAGTAAGTAATTACTATGAATACAACAGTTTTTTCTAAGCTTCATCCAAAAATTCAACAGATTTTAAAAGAAAAACAGATTTTAAACCCAACTGAACCTCAAAAAAAAGCTGTTCCAGAGATAATAAAGGGATCTCATGTTCTTCTTATTGCTCCAACGGGTCATGGAAAAACAGAATCTGCTTTACTTCCAGTTTTTCATGAATTTCTAAAACAAAAAGAAAAAAATCAGGCTTTTTCAAAAGAGGTTGGAAACTCAATTCTTTATATAACTCCTCTTCGTGCATTAAATCGAGATATGTTGAAAAGAACTATTTCATGGGGGGAATCCTTGAATATTTCTGTTGCCGTTAGACATGGTGATACAACTCAGAGTGAACGGGTGAAACAATCAAGAAAACCTCCGGATATGTTAATAACAACCCCTGAGACATTTCAAATTCTTTTTGTGGGAAAAAACCTTCGTTCACATATTCATAAGGTCAGATGGGTGATAATTGATGAGATACATGAACTTGCACATGATGAACGTGGTGCACAGTTAGCAGTTGCATTAGAACGATTGGAACAGTTAACAAAACAAAAATCCCATAGTTTCCAACGAATAGGTTTATCTGCAACGGTTGGAGCACCAGAAGAAGTAGCAAGGTATCTGGGTGGTTTGTGTAAAGAAAACATTTTTAGGCCGGTTAAAACAGTTTCAATTGATGCAATTAAAAAGATTGATCTGACTGTTGAAATGCCAAAGGTGGAGGAACGGGATTTTGTAGAATCTGCTCGATTAACTCTTGATCCAAGGTCTTTTGCGGCTCTTAGAAGATGTAAAACTCTTATTGATGATCATGTTTCTACACTATTTTTTACAAATACTCGTGATGGTGCTGAGATTCTTTCTTCAAGATTTCATATTTGGGCTCCGGGTTATCCTATAGGTGTTCATCATGGATCTTTATCAAAACATGCAAGAATTGAAGCAGAAGATCAGTTTAAATCTAACGAGTTAAAAACCCTGATATGTACATCGTCTCTTGAACTGGGAATTGATGTTGGCGATACAGATTTTATCATTCAATATAATTCACCCAGAGAAGTAACTCGAATTGTTCAGCGAATTGGACGATCTGGGCATCGTATTGGAAAAACATCAAAAGGAGTTATTATTTCAACTACGCCTGAGGATCTAGCTGAATCACTAGTTATTGCACGAAAAACACTTGCAAGGGAGCTTGAAGTATCCTCAGTACGAAAAAATCCATTGTCCGTATTATGTAATCAGATAATTTCAACTAGTCTAGCAACCGGTCGCATCCATGAAGAAACATTATTTCAAATCTTAAAAAGATCATATCCTTTTTCTAGTTTAGAAGAAAAACGTTTTCATGAAATCGTTGACCAGCTTATTAGACAAAGAAGCATCTGGTATGAAAATGGATATCTAGGTAAAAGAAGAAATTCAAGGAATTATTTTTTGGATAATATCTCAATGATTCCTGATGAAAAATCTTTTGTTGCTGTGGATATTTCTTCAAGAAAAAATGTCGGAAAGCTTGATGAACGATTTGTTTTAAACATGGGAGTTGAAGGGCAAAGGTTTATTCTTAGTGGAAGGCCATGGAAAATAATTCAGATGGAGGAAGAAAAAGTATTGATTGCCCCTGATCAAGAGCTTGGAGAAGCACCATCTTGGACTGGTGAAGATATCCCAGTTCCTTTTGATGTAGCAATGGAGGTTGGCAAGTTAAGACGATTAATTGACCACAATCAAGATCTTCCAGATTATCCTTGCAACATAGAAACATTAGATGAAATAAAAAACCAGATTAAAAATCAAAAAGAAAAAAACCTTATTGTTCCATCTGACAAAATTTTTACTCTTGAAGTTGAAAATAGACATCTTATTATCAATGGATGTTGTGGTACTAAGGTAAATGAAACTATTGGTCGTATTCTTTCTGCATTATTAGCACAATCAATTGGTGAAAGTGTTGGAATAACAAATGATGCATATCGTATTCATTTGGAGCTTCCATATAGGATGTCAGCTGAAAAAATAAAGGATCTATTTTTTTCGACATCTGCTGATTCTCTTGAATATTTACTTTCAACAATGTTGAAAAATTCAACATTTATACGATGGCAGTTGGTACATGCTGCTAGAAAATTTGGAGCTTTAAGAAAAGATTTTGATTATAAAAACATTGGAATTAAAAAATTGTTTACTTTATTTGATCATACCCCTATTTTTGATGAGGCACTTGATAAATTAATTTGGGAACGTATGGATATTTTACATGCTAAATATATTTTTCAACAAATACAAGACGGTAACATAACACTTGTGATACAAAAATTATCTCCCATTGGCCTAGCTGGTATGGAAACAATAAAGGGGTTGATGGCACCACAAAGAGCAGATAGGATAATTTTAAAGGCTTTAAAAAATCGTATCGAAGAAACTCGTATTACTCTTGCATGTATAAATTGTACAAAAAAGTGGCATGTACATATCAAAAACGCACCTTCACATCCCATCTGTCCAAAATGCGATGCAATAAAAATCGCTGCTCTTCCGCAGTATCGTGAAAATGAAATGGATGTATTAAAGAAAAAGAAAACAACTGATGCTGATAAGAAGGAGATAAAACGATTATATAAAAACGCAAGTCTTATATTGTCCTATGGAAAACCTGCGTTGATAACATTAATGGGGAGAGGTATTGGCCCAGATACTGCTGCACGTTTACTGAGGCGATATGACCCTGTGGATCTTCAAAGAAACAAAGACACATTATATGACCTTATCAAAGATATCCATAAAGCTGAGATAAAGTATGCTCAAACCAGAGGTTTTTGGGATGCATAAAACAGTACAATAACCTTAGTTTAACCATAATTAAGACCACAAGATTTAAAATCATATGACTATTGCCATAATCCTAAAAAAAAAGGATATTGGTTAATAAATGACAGGAAATATTGTACTTCCCGGTGATAAACTTTCCACATCAGAAGAATTGCTATCTGGTGATGGAACTTTTGAAGAAGATGGCATTATTCGTGCAAATCGTATGGGTTCTTATGAGGTTGATGAAAAAGGACGAATGGCTGTTGTAAAACCTTTGACTAGCATTCCAATTCTTGTGAATAAGGGGGATGTTGTCTTAGCATATGCATCAAGTGTAAGATCAATGATGGTGATTGCGGAAGTCTTTCATGTTACTCAAAAAAACCGGGCGATTTCAGGAGATACCAATGGAACAATTCATGTATCAGAAATTTCTGATGGATATGTAAAATCACCTGAGGAAAAGTATTCAATTGGGGATGTTATCCGGGCAAAAGTAATTCAGAGCTCACCTAGTATTCAATTATCAACAAAAGGAAAAGAGTTTGGCGCAATCAAATCTATATGTCAGAAATGCAAGAAATCTTTAAAGAAAACAGATAATGGTTTAGAATGTGAGAATTGTGGCCATAAAGAAAGAAGAAAAATTGCAGAAGATTATGGCAGCTATGATCTAAATAAATTATAATTATTTAATTAAAAATGAATTAAAATAAGAATGGGGAATAAGAATGGAATTAGAAGTTATAGAAAGTACAAAAAGACAAATTAAGATAAAAGTGAAAGGTGAAAATGAAACACTTCTAAACCCACTTGTACAGGAACTTTTAAGAATTAAAGATGTTGAATATGCAACAATTGAAACAGATCATCCAAATGATACATATAGAAGATTATTTGTTCGATTAATAAAAGGATCAAAAAAAGATCCCGTTAAGGTAATAAAAGAATCATTGAAACAGGTGAAAAAGGTCACAGGCGACTTCAAAAAAGAACTTAACAAGGCAATACCCTCTAAATAATTTTTTTTTACTATTATGAAATCAGTTTTGAAAGAAGAACAAAATGTTGGTCTTGAAACATTTTATACAGAAACTTTGGGGATTGGCGGGAAACTTAGATCTATTCCTGAGGATTTTATTGTAGAAGAACGTTTTTCTCATCCAAAACATGATGAGAAAGGACCCTTTTGCATAGCAACAATTAAATCAAAGAATTGGGAAACAAATCAGTTAGTTCGAACAATTGGAAAAAATCTTCAGGTATCTAGGAAAAGAATTCATTTTGCTGGAACAAAAGATAAAAGGGCAGTAAGCACTCAACTTTTTTCATTTTATGATGTCTCTGTTGAAAAGATACAGCAACTCTCCATAAAGGATGTCACAATTTCTGATATTTATTTATCTTCTGAGAAATTATTTCTTGGTAATTTAAAGGGCAATCATTTCAATATCTGCATTCGAAATATTTCTTCTGAAAAAACAGAACAGAATTTAAAAGATATCATTACTCCATTGCAGGATATAGGTGGTTTTCCAAACTTTTTTGGTATTCAAAGATTTGGAATTATCCGACCAATCACTCATATTGTAGGTAAAAAGATTGTACAGGATGATTTTGAAGGGGCAGTAATGACATATCTTATTTTTCTAGATGAACATGAGGATATACATTCATATCAGCAAAGAAAACAACTAAGTGAAACAAATGACTTTAAAGCAGCATTTCATAGTTTCCCCTCATATCTAAATTATGAAAAGGCAATGTTGAATCATTTACAGGTGCATCCTGATGATTTTGTTGGAGCATTAAAGGAATTACCTAAGAATCTGATAACTATGTTTGTCTATGCATATCAATCATATTTATTTAACAAGATGCTTAGTCGAAGAATCACCATGGGCCTCCCTCTTAATCAGGCAGTGATTGGCGATACGGTTACTGAAATTAGAGAAGAGAAAAACACAGAAAACTATTTTCAGGTAAACTCAAATAATTTAGATAAAGTCAATAAACAGATAAAACGAGGGAAAGCAGTAGTAAGTAGCGTTCTAATAGGTGCTAATACAGAATTTTCAAAAGGAGAGATGGGTGAGATCGAAGAATCGATTTTTGAAAAGGAATCAATTGATAAAAGAGATTTTATAATCCCAAAACTACCTCTTGCATCATCAATGGGAACCCGAAGAGGGGTTTATACTCCATTAGAAAATGTTTCTTATCAAATAGAAAAGGACTCGTTGAACCCTGATATGAAGCAAGTACGTTTAGAATTTGATTTAAAGAAAGGATGTTATGCTACATCATTTCTTCGTGAGATAATGAAAGCAACAGATATTCGTAACTATTAATTAGCATATTTTTTGGAAATAAATTAAATACTCTTATCTTATGTTGGATAAAAAAATCAAATAGTAAGATTAATTATTGGTGATTTAAAATATGATTTCAGCACCATCACAAAAATATAATCCCAAGGACATAGAATCTAACATTCTTGAATTCTGGAAAAAAAACAATATCTTTCAGAAATCAATTGATGAGCGAAAAAACAGTAAACCCTACATATTTCTTGAAGGTCCTCCAACTGCAAATGGAATGCCTCATCCAGGTCATGTTCTTACGAGAGCAGTAAAAGATCTTGTTTTACGACATAAGACCATGAATGATCATTATATCTTGCGTAAGGCTGGATGGGATACTCATGGTTTACCTGTTGAAATTGAGGTTGAAAAAAAACTTGGCCTTAAGGAAAAACAGGATGTAGAAAACTATGGTGTCTTAAAATTCAATGAAGAATGTAGATCAAGTGTATTCAACTATGAAAATGCTTGGGTTAAACTATCGGAACGAATTGGTTTTTGGGTGGATATGGATCATCCTTATATCACGCTTGAAAATGATTATATTGAATCAGTATGGTGGTCTTTGAAGAAGGCATGGGGGAAAAAACTGCTTTACAAGGGTCATAAGGTAGTTCCATACTGTCCAAGATGTGGTACACCAATTTCTGCTCATGAGGTGGCTCAGGGATATAAAACTGTCACAGATCCATCTATTTTTGTAAAATTCAAATTGAAAGATGAAGATACCTTTTTTCTTGCATGGACCACAACTCCATGGACTCTTATATCTAATGTTGCTTTGGCTGTGCATCCAGATGAATCCTATATTAAAATCCGGATTCATGGTGAAGAGATGATCCTAGGTGAGGATAGAGCAGCTGTACTTCTCAAAGGTCAACAATATGAGATTCTTGATGGATTCAAAGGAAAAGAACTGATGGGAATTGAGTATGAACCATTGTTTTCATTTGAAAAACCAGAGAAAAAAGCATGGTTTGTAATTTGTGCAGATTTTGTAACTATGGATGATGGAACAGGTATCGTTCATATAGCACCAGCATTTGGGGAAGATGATTATAAAGTAGGTATGCAAAATGATCTACCTGTAATTCAACTAGTAAAACAAAATGGAACCTTTAAAGAAAGTGTAACGCTCTGGAATGGAGAGTTTGTAAAAGATGCAGACCCTAAAATCATTAAACATTTAGAGGACAAAGGACTTTTAGAAGGGGTAAAGGAATATGAGCATGAATATCCGTTTTGCTGGCGATGTGATTCACCATTGTTGTATTATGCTATGGAATCATGGTTTATTGCAATGTCAAAAGTACAAAAGGATCTATTAGATAATAATGATAAGATCAATTGGTATCCTCCTCATTTAAAGGAGGGTAGATTTGGATCTTTTTTACGTGATGTAAAAGACTGGGCTCTTTCCAGAAGCCGGTATTGGGGTACACCCCTTCCAATATGGAGATGTGAGAACAATTCATGTAAACATGAGATATGTGTTGGTAGTGTTGATGAGTTACGTGAGTTAAGCAAAGATTTTTCAGAGGATTATGATCTTCATAAGCCATTTGTTGATGATTTAGAAGTCAACTGTCCTAAATGTAAAGGTCGTATGATACGGGAAACAGAGGTTATTGATTGTTGGTATGATTCAGGAGCTGCATTCTTTGCTCAATGGCATTATCCATTTGAAAATAAGGTGGTCTTTCATGATAATCATCCTGTGGATTTTATCAGTGAAGCATTAGATCAAACACGTGGATGGTTCTACTCGCTACTTGCAATATCAACTGTGCTTTTCAACAAGCCATGTTATAACAATGTCTTGACATTGGGTTTAGTCCTTGATGAAAATAATCAAAAGATGAGTAAAAGCAAACGAAATTATCTAGACCCTGACACAATTCTTGATCAGGAAGGTGCTGATGCTCTTAGATGGTATCTTTTTTCTGCAAATGCTCCTTGGAATTCAACCAGGTTCTATGAGGAGGCAGTTAAAGAGACTCTGGCTCGTTTTATTTTAACGCTATGGAATTCTTATAATTTTTTTACTACATATGCTTCTCTTGATTCATTTGATCCAAAGTCTGATTGTGTGGAGAAAGTTCACTGGTCAGGTCTTGATAAATGGATCCATAGCAGGTTTCACCGGCTCATCAAACAGGTAGAAACACATATGGAAAGCTTTGAGATTCATAAGGCCGCTAGAATCATCGAACAATTCCTTCTTAATGATCTATCTAACTGGTATCTTCGTCGTTCAAGAAAAAGACTATGGGTTGAGGAAAAAACAAAAGATAAGTTAGCAGCATACACAACAATGTATGAGATGTTTCTTAGTCTTATTAAACTGCTAGCTCCATTTACTCCTTTTATTTCTGAGGAGATGTATCAGAATCTTCGATCTGGTGATATGAAAGAAAGTATTCATCTATGCAATTATCCAAAGACAAATATGGAATTTATTGATGATGACCTTGAATCGGGAATGCAGCAGATACGAGATCTTGTTGAAGTGGGAAGGGCTCTTCGATCAAAAATTGGTATTAAGGTTAGATATCCTTTATCAGAAGCAATTCTTATATGTTCAAAAGAAACAGAAGATTCCATAAAAGGTCTTGTTGAGCTGTTACGTGAGGAAATCAATGTTAAGGAAATTAAGTACCAGCAAAATACTGATGGCTATATGGATAAAGAGCTAAAACCAAATTTTGCGGTAATCGGACCACGGTTTAAGGAAAAAGCAGGAATTGTATCCAAAGTTCTTGAAACCCTTGACAAACATAAGCTATATCAAGAGATATTGGAAAAAGGATCATATAATGTTGATATTGATGGTGAAGAAATTTCTTTAAACATAGATGATTTTGAGGTTGTTGAAAAAGAAAAAGAGGGTATTGCCCGAACTGAAACAGGCGGTATCATTATTCTTATGAACACAATATTAACTGATGAGCTTAAAGCAGAAGGTTTCTGTCGTGAGGTTGTCAGACGTATTCAATCTATGAGAAAGGAACTAGATTTAGATGTGGAACAAGAGATAGAGATAATTATTCATCTAAATGAAGATAACAAAAAGATGCTTGATTCATGGATAGGTTATGTTAAAGAGGAAACTCGATCAAAAGACATTCAATTCAGCTCAAAGCAAGAAGGATCTCTTGTTAAAACATGGAAGATTGATGATGATGAAATATCAATAGCGATATCTCCCTCATCATAATTTCTTTTTTTTCTACCAAATTCCTTATAAACAAATGTTTTTTTCCATTTAATTGTAAAACATGATAAGCCTAGGTATTGAGGGAACTGCTCATAGCATTGCAATAGGAATAGTCGAAAACAAAGATAATGCCTGTATTGTATTATCAAATATGATAAAAACATTTCATCCTGAATCTGGTGGTATTCACCCTCGTGAAGCTGCTAATCATCATGCAAAATATGTTGCAGATGTAATCAAAGATTCAATGAAAAAAGCAGAAATCGATTTTAAAGATATTGATCTAGTATCTTTTTCACAGGGCCCGGGTCTAGGTCCTTGCCTAAGAACGGCGGCAACAGCTGCAAGAACTCTTTCATTACAGCTTGAAAAACCGATCATGGGTGTAAATCATTGTGTTGCTCATTTGGAGATTGGTAGAGGAACAATAGATTCTTGTGATGACCCGGTTTTGTTGTATACGTCTGGTGCTAACACCCAAGTTATTGCTTTTGCAGAAGGGAAATACAGGGTGTTTGGTGAGACTCTTGATATTGGTATTGGCAATTGTTTAGATAAATTTGGAAGAACCATAGGGTTACCATTCCCAAGTGGCCCGGTCATTGAAAAATATGCAAAAAATGGCAGAAAATATCTGCCATTGCCTTATAGTATCAAAGGGATGGATATTGCGTTTTCAGGTCTATTGACTGCTGCTCAACAATACTATAAAAATGGTGAAACAGTTGAAGATGTTTGTTATTCTATACAGGAGACAACGTTTGCTGCATTAACTGAGGTTACGGAAAGAGCGATGGCTCAACTTGAAAAAAAAGAGGTTTTACTGGGTGGTGGTGTTGCTGCTAATCAGAGATTACGAGGGATGGTGGAAGAAATGGCAAAAGAACGGGATGCAAGATGTTTTGCACCTAGAATTGATCTATGTATAGATAATGGTGCAATGATTGCATGGCTTGGTCTTGTGATGTATCAGAGTGGAATTCGTATGATGCTTGAAGATACAGGCATCGATCAAAGATTTCGAACGGATATGGTGGATGTGAGCTGGCGATGAATGATGAAAAACTTATTTATCAAGGAGCTGAGGCAAAAATAATCCTATCAACGTTTCTTTCTAAAACGGTTGTTAAGAAACATAGGATCAAGAAAACCTATCGTATTAAAGAAATAGATGAAGTATTGATATCATCCCGGACAAAAGAAGAAGCAAAATTAATTCATCTAGCAAGAAAACAAGGAGTTTGTGTACCCTCTTTATTTGATGTTGATCTAACAAATGGTATTATCACAATGTCTTATATCAAGGGGGATCGAGTAAAAGATATCTTTGATACCATAGATAAAAAGAAACGTAAAGAGCTTTGTATTATGATTGGGAAAAATATTGCACGACTGCATAACAAAGATCTTATTCATGGCGATATTACAACTTCAAATATGATATTATCAGATAATAAGGTTTTTTTTATTGATTTTGGCCTAGGTGAGATCAATCATGAACTGGAATCCAAGGGTGTTGATTTACATGTTCTCATGGAGGCAATGGAATCAACACATTCAAAGAATGCCAATGATTTTGAGTATGTCTTAGAGGGCTATGAAAAAGAGTATCATGGGGATATCAAACGGGTAAAAAAGAAAATAGAGGATATAGTAAAAAGGGGAAGATATCGATGAATACACTTTATTTTATCACGGGAAATAAGGGAAAAGTGCATGAGGCAACAGAAAAATTCAGACCACTTGGAATTAACATCAGACAAAAAAACTTGGGTTATCCTGAGATACAGACAGATACGCTTGAAGATGTTGCAGCTTATGGTGTAACTCATATTCAAAAACAGGGAATAGATCATGGGTTCATCTTAGAGGATGCAGGGATTTTTATTGATGGGTTGCAGGGTTTTCCAGGGGTTTATTCTTCATATGTATATCATACCATAGGTTTACAGGGAATTCTTGATTTATTGGCTAATACATTGAAATGTACAGCAGTTTTTAGAAGCGTTTTCGCCTATGCAGAACCAAAGGGTGATCCACATTTTTTTATAGGAGAATGCCTCGGAAAAATACTCAAAGAAGAAAAAGGTTCACAGGGTTTTGGATATGATCCTATTTTTATTCCCGATGGTTCAGATAGAACATTTGCGCAGATGGATACTTCTGAAAAAAATCAGTTTTCACATCGGGGGAAATCATTAGAAAAACTCTATAATTTCCTCAATGAAAAAAAATTTATGAAAAATTAGAGTTTATGGTCTTGTAACCATTTTCTGATACGCAAATATCCAATATGTTTTTCTCCGTCAACCCAGAGTATTGGAGCAGTTTTCTGTAAATCTTCAAGGACCATATGATCTGATGCATCGTTTAATTGAGTTTTATCCCAATCCGAGAAATCATGAGGAAATGTGACAATAGAGACATCTTCCCTCCCATTAAGCAGTTGTTTTGTTTGGACACATTTCATACAGTTTTCCAAAGAAAATAATATTTTCTCAACCATTTTTTGTTTTACCAATATGTATATCCGTCTTTGCTTTAAAAAGTATATCGGCTATTTAAAGGAAAACAATTCAACATTAGAAAAAACCAACTGACTATTCAGTATTTATTCCAAACTTACTGAATATTTTGCTTTCTAATGTAGCATATAACCATCTATATATCGGGGTATTCCTATTTTCAAGATATTAAACCTCGATGATAGAATAACACAAAAAATTTAAATAAATACATGTATATACTTACGTACAAAGTATTACATGAGGACATGTATATGGTTAGAATGACATTTTCAATACCTGATGATTTAAAAAAGAAACTAGACCAAAAACCAGACATAAACTGGACAGAAATATTCAAACAGGGATTAAAAAACAAACTTGAAACATTAGAAAAACTACGTGCAAAAGGAGCATTATAAAAAATGGCGTGTATTACTATTTCCATGGAAGAATCATTCAAAGAAAGACTTTCAAGATTTGCATGGGTTAATTGGTCTGAGATTGGTAGAGAAGAAATCATAAAAAGATACATATTTGAAAAATTTTTAAAGACAAAAAAACTTACAAAAGAAGAAAATAAATTCTGTGAGAAAAGAGATTGGCATCCAGTTGATCAACTGCACTTAAAAGAAGATTTTGTTAATAAAATGAAAAAAATAAAAAAAGAAAGAAGCCACAAATTTAGCTCCATAGAAGAATTAAGAAAAGCCACAAGTGAATGATAGGTGATGTATAGCTATATTGTTAGTGATAAATTACTTAAAATTTTAAGAAAAATTGGGAAAAAAGATAAAGAATTATATGAAAATATTTTGAACATCATGATAATGTTTATAAAAAATGAAAATGGGCTAGAGCGGAATTGAACCGCTGACCTCCGCGTTGTAAGCGCGACGTCATAACCCCTAGACCACTAGCCCGTGTTTTAAGATCATCTGCTTGAAATCAGACCACTATCTTATTTGTAGTTAAATTTTCATGCTCATTTCTCTTCGTTAACAATAGGGACATCTAGATCAGATTTATATGTTTTAAGGTCAATTTTGTCATAAATGGGT
>Ga0164310_10000316_pt1 | contig 25128 bp, 21 predicted proteins | sample GuaBasSedimGuay1_FD_121795 | JGI IMG/M metagenome (GOLD analysis project Ga0164310, IMG submission 121795) | Subseafloor sediment microbial communities from Guaymas Basin, Gulf of California, Mexico - Guay1, Core 4569-9, 0-3 cm | ecosystem: Environmental > Aquatic > Marine > Hydrothermal vents... | reverse complement strand
GACATATAATAGTTCCTTTCATACCCCATCTATATAATCATGAGAAACTAGTTTGTCTTGGAAAAGAAGGAGAAACCACAGTGGTTTTCAAACTGGTAGACCCTGAAGAAAGGTTGCTAAAAGAATTTCAGGAGCCCACAGAGATCCCGGTGAACCCAGAGGTTGAAACACAACCCTCCCACGTGGAGTTACCAAGGGTCTCTAAAGGGTTATTCGACGAGATACTTGGACACGACGATCTTAAGACTGTGATTGTTAATGCCCTTAACTCTCCCCGTAGCGTAAACATCCTCCTCGTTGGTCCACCAGCAAGTGCAAAATCCTTGTTCCTAGAAGCAATATCAAGATGTCCTGGGGCCGTCTACACCTTCGGGGAAAGCACATCAAAAGCAGGGTTGGCACAGCTGTTAATAGACAAAAAACCTAGGATCCTCATCATAGACGAGTTTCACAACATGGCTAGGGAAGACATGGCGATCCTCCTAGGACTGGCCGATGGGAAGGTTGTCAGAACAAAGGCCGATCAAACAGCCAATCTCCAACTTGATACAAAGGTTTTCGCTGCTGCGAACAGACTCAAAAACATACCAGAAGAGGTTCTAAGCAGGTTCCTCAAGTTTGAGCTTCCACACTACACACCCAAACAGTTTAGACAGGTGGTTATCCACGTACTCAGGATTGAGGGCGTTGAAACACAACTAGCCGAGTACATCGCCGATAGGATGATAGAAGCCAAGGTTATGGATCCACGACAAGCAAAGTACCTCTCTAGGATTGCCAAGACACCTAGCATGGTAGATCTAATAATAAGTAGGCTGAAACACCCAGATTGATTAGAGGGTTGTGTCCCTGGCTAACATCCTTCAAAGTTTTGTGGGAGCCTCAGAGCATAAACCTTTTAACCTTGTATTTCCGAGCTGTTTGTGGGTGGCAGCCGGGCAGCCCCGCCCAAACAAACCAACCTATCACCCAAACCAAGCACAGCCTTCCACACGGCTGCCACCTCCCCCCAGTTATACACCCCGATTATACTTAGCACCTTGTCTGAAACCTAACAACATATATCTCCGTGTCGTATGGCTTTTTCAGCTTTCCCGCACCGGTCTCAGCCCAGTCCTCGAAAAATTTGGTTGCAGGTGTCGCATCTATCAAGTCCAAAACCAACCGGTTTTCTGGTGTGTTTTTGAGTGGCACCCAGAGTGGGGTGCCTGTCTCTGCATGCTCGAAAATCACGAGCACCCACTCCTTGCTTCGGTCTGCTGTCAACTCTCTCTCCTCCCCCTTATATGATCTTTTACGGGGAGGCTACTGCCAGTACGACCCGTAGGTGTATCTATACCAGTTGTCAGCGAAGTATTCCCCTGTATCGGTGTAGAACCCGCTTGCAATCATTTGAAGCACTCTTGCTCGGTCTCTAACATCTCCATCTGGCTGTATGGTAGCCATCATTTCTGTTATCCACTGGACGTTAGCCATCCTAACCATTGTTTCTTCTGGTGGCACATATGCAAATGTTCTCCAATCCATGGTTAGTATAGCTTTTCTGTTATGGTACCTTATCCGTATATTCCAATCTTTTTCCAGGAATCTTCTATGTCTGCTTACAGCATAGTCGACGCTAAGACCATCCTCAAAACTGGTGCATAGATCCCTCACTATCCTTTCTGTTTGCCTGTCAATGTATTCTGTTTCGGTTTCCCCCTCGAGCATCGGATAGTTGTCGATCAATTCCTCCCAGTCAAACTCTCCTCCTCTTAACTCCTCCCTAACTGGATTCTTAACCTCGTCTTCTATTTCCTTACATATGTCGTCTATCAAATCATTGTAATTCTCTAGGCTTGCCCACCACAGCCCCGTACGCATCTCAGGTGGAACCACTGTGCCTGATGGTGGCTGTTGCTCCGTGGGTACCTGGACTTCACCCGAAGGTTTTCTAAGCTCCGATATTTCCTCCTCGATTTTTTTGATCCTCTCCTGCTGGCCTGAGATTATCTCTTCGATAGACCTGAGACCTGTGTTAATCTTCGACATTTCTGCTGAGATCTCCTCAATCCTCGATGTGTCCACAACAGGTATCTTCTGTTCCAAGGTGTTTATGCTGTCTTTAACCTCTGCAATCCTAAGCTCTAATCTTTTGTATTGATCTTCCTGGGCTGTTAGATCTGACGATAGTTCCCCAACCTTTGTGGACACATCAGCTGTCTTTGCTATGCCAACCAGTGCCAATCCTATCCCAAGAACAGCTATGATACCTATTGCAATTATTAGATTCTTGTTTGGTTGTTCTCTTTGGAGTCTGCTCAACCAATCCCTGATCTGCCCCTGTTCCTGTCTGATCTGTGCAATGTCGTGGCCGTAGTATGGTGTCTTAGGCTCTTTTGGAGAACCAAAATTTTTGGGGATACCCCCTGTTTCTTCCTCTTGGCTGGGACCTGCCATGTCTACCACCCGTCTATACCTCGATTTAAGCCTTTAAAAAACCATCTGACGGTGTTCGCTATTCGGTATATGCTATGAGCTACTCTGTCGGATTTTACCCTATTCTATCTTGATACACTGGTCTCCCAGAAACCAGAAGAGTTTTATAAGTCTACCAAAAAATATAGAATCGACAAGGAGGAAGAACAGATATGCAAAAACCAAACCTGGTGTCACAAAGACAAAAAATGGTTTTAATGATATTGTATTGTTTTTATGAAAAAGGAACAAAGGAGGTTAGACTTAGCCAATTCCTGGAAACTATTAAGGAAATCCAAAAGAAAATCCCTCTAGACTATGGGTTTTCTGATGGTTTTCTTTACTCTCCGGATCTCTTCGAGGATCTCCGTGACTTAGAGTTCAAAGGCTTAACACGTCGACCTAGCCACAGGGTTGGCACCTTGATACTACGCCGCATCTACATAACCCTGACCCCTCTTGGTAGAGTTTACGCTCAAAAAGAGCTAGAAAACCTTGACGAGGAACATAGATCTCTCTTGCAAAGCTCAGTTCATAGATCAATCCATGCAACGAAAACCTTTTATAGGCCTGTCTCGGTTTGAGCCCCCGTGGGTGTCCCCCTATGGCCACCCAGAAACTCGGAGAAACCGGGGGGAAACCCCCGAGTTTCTCCCCTATAACCACCGAGGTTCATAACTTCTTTTGGCCCCTTTGATATCGAAACCATGGTTGGTGGTCTGCTTGGTAAAGCCCCTAACGATAAGGCCCGCTCCCGGTAGGTGTTGCCCTGAAGCAACCTGTATCAACAGGAAAGTAGAAAAATGTGAGGCATGTGGAAAGAACTGTAAAGACTGTAGATGGGGTAAATAGATCTATCGACTTATCGGTCTTTCTCCATAACAAAAATGAGGATATGGGCAGCAACAGAGTTAAAGCACCACAGACCACATTTTTACTTCTTCCACAGCCTGGAATTTCTATTGGGGACATGTACACTTGCGGCACTATCTAATACACTCTAAAAAGCTTTAGGAGGTGGTTTGTTTGTCAGAAGACATAGCAGAAAGATGGAACAACATAACCTCTGAGGAAACATGGAACAAAATAAGACCCCAGCGGAGAAAATTCTCCAAATTTGTGGTAAACCCAGTACCGGGGAAATGTTTCCACCCAGAGTGCGACCTGGCCCCAAGGTGGATTGTTACCTATAGGATAAACAGCAAACGACTAAAGCTGTTGTTCTACACTTGCGACGAACATAGCATGGTCCAGATACCTATCAACAAATTGGAGGACATAGAAGTTGACCACGAGCCGATCTAAGCCTAGGTTAAACCCTAACCATGTATATGTTGTGAGCGCTCGAAAAGTATTCATCCTCAAAACCCCGAAGGAGAAAAAACAGTTTCTCACCAGCGATACCTGCAAAACTCTGCTCAGAAGGGGAGAACTCCTAGCTCTTTTCCGTGGAGACGTATATCAAATACATCCACAGAAACTCCGGAACAAAATCATCCCTGGACTCTGCATACTGCCTAAGCACAACCCGGAAGACAGAAAAACCTGGGAGAAACTGAAAAAACAGCTAACCCAAAAGGTTTTAAACTACCTCTCAAACAGGTCTATGGTGCCGGGTAAGCCAGCGTGAGAGATGCACCTCACCTCCGAGATCCCCCTCCGGATTCTCGATCCCCCTTCGCTTGAACCTCTGCGGTGTGGCTTACCCGGCTTCTCCCCGGTGATCCGCCATGGACATAGGCATCACCCCCCGTATTAGAGGCCTAATCTGGATTGGATGGCTCCGAGGGAGAACATATCATGAGATTTTTCATGAAATCGCCTGCGGTGAAAATTTGCCTTACCCCCCAAAACCGGTTCCAGACTATATCCTCAAGAGTACCTTGTATACCATGGTGAAGAGGGGGGAGCTCATCCAAGACGAAATAGATAAAACAATCTTTTATCGTAGCTATAAGAGACCCCGTCTAACTCCTAAACAAGCGATTCTCACACTTATAGCCATCGGAGGGCTTAACAGGCTCCAAACAGTATCAGATATCAAGACCGCTCTCCTACACTATGGGTATAATCTCTCCAACATAAAACCTACTTTGGCCAGGATGGTTGAAAAAGGGCTGCTGATCTCCGAAAAAAGGAATACTAGAGTATTCTATGCTCTTAACCCTAGGTTCTGTCAAGCACCAAGTGTAAAGAGTAGCCTAACCCCAGGCAGATCCCAAGTAACCATGCCTCACAAACAGGTCTGTGTCCCATAGCAAAAAAAACAAAGGTTGCCAGGGTTGCCATTATTGCTGTCCCAGGTCTATGCATTAATCCTCTGTGACCTAACCTGTTACACACCAGTGTCACCACCAATAAGAGAAGCCCAACCAGAAAAAGACGAAATATTTTCAAACCGATTACTATTAGGATTAGGCTTGAAAGTTTAAGCGCCTTACTTGGCTTACTCCTGGGCATATCTAAATCTGGTAGTATTGAGCCCACAGCGACTAGAATGAAGCCCAATAAGAGGGTTTCAAAGCTGATATTCTGCCCCATGGTCCATATTATTATCACCACGATCGTTCCTAGGGTTAACCCTGCTAGGAAGTGGCTCCTGAACAACATACCGCAAATGTAATATGACAAACTATATAAACATAGTAGTACTATATCCCGCTCATGGGAAGACCCCAAAAAAGAAAAACCAGGAAAACCGCCAAGACACCCGAACACCAAGAACAGGAACAAGGCCAACAGACAAAACTCCACATCATCACAGAGAAATCAACACTCCCCGAGAAAATCGACTACTATGTCCGATCGGGGATCCTAACCAAAGAAGAAGCAGAATGGTTCGTCAATAATCTTCAAAAAGCTGGAATACCCGAAGAAGAAATAAATCTCCTGATCCCCCATGCCGACAGGGTGATGGCATCTGAGAACCCTGCCCAAACCCTCAACAGGCTGGTCACCGAGCTCAACCAAAAAAAAGGAACCGAATACCAAAAACCCTTCCCACAGGAGGAAGAACCCGAAATGAGTTACCCCTTCCCAACACCACAGGTCCCAGCCCAAACAGGGTTGCCACAGGAGGAAAAATCAAAACAGAAAACCAGGACTTGGATACCCCTATTTGTAATACCCCACTTCTTCCAAGGACCCGACGGCAAGCAAATACCGTCCAAACTCTGGCTAAACTATTCTCCGCCCCAGATTGTACCATCTGAAACAGGTTACCAAAACATCTCCCCGGGACGCGTCATGCTCTCCATAACCAGCGGAGAAAAAACAGCAGCTTTCACCTTGGATGACAAAGAACTCCACAACCTGATTGCCCATCTCCAAGATGTGGCTCGTTACATAAGGAACGAGCACCAAAAACTCACGATCCAAACCAGCGAGCACAACAGAAAGATCTCCAGCTCTAAGAAACAAGCTCCCCAAACAGACACCCCGATACCACCTATCTACATTCCTCCACCATAACCTTTTTAACAGGTCTCCACATAGCTCATCTGGGCTGGACAGATCTCATTGGGGCACAACCACCCTAAAGTGGGTCTGACAACCCACCCGCCACATACCTCACCTCCGATCCATCTTCTCTGTCCAGCCCATCTATTTTTTTTATCCTCTCCTGGTGGAGAAGAACGCGACTAACCCTATTGTTGTGATTATCGCCAAAACGCATATCAGGATGTAGGCCCATAGCTGTAGCCCCAGGGTTATTGGTAGTGTTATCACCACAGAATAGTTGTTTCTCTCCTCATAGTAGGGAGTAGACTCAAACGAGGAGACATCACCATAACTTGCTAAATAGGTTAGGTCCACACCTGGGAGAGGCATTGTCAGTTGAAACACGTCTCTGTATTTTCCTTGCTCGTCTGTTTTTCCCTCTTCCCCCGTTATCAGATTTTTCACTGTTGCACCCTCTACAGGTTTTAGTTCGTTGTCAACTACTGTCACAAAAACCGTTACTACCTGGGGCACCTCTCCAAAGCAGTCGGGGTCTTCTGCATCAACCATGGTGTCACAGTCGTTGTCAACCCCGTCACCACATTGGGGGCCCTTCTCCATGCCGCCACACTCACTGTCAACACTGTCTGGGCATCCATCATAGTCCTCATCCCCAACAACAGAACAGTTCTCCCCTTTATTCCCTGGTATCTGCCTGCATAGGGGATCCTTAACATAACACTCTAAAAACTCACAGTTTTGACCGTTTCCACATCTTATGTTTGAAGGAAGCTGACATTGCTCTCCTTGGGGTACCCAGTCGAAACAACCATTCTCTTTTTGTTCACATTTGAAAATCTGGTTGTTGAGACACTGTAAATTATCTGGTAACCCATCCCCATTCTCATCAAAAACTTTGGTTGCAACTTTTTCGTCGCAGAGAGGCACCTCTGGGCATTCACCAGTCTTGCTACATTCATCTCTGCAGTCCGGGTCGTCGCAGTCAACATATCCATCGCCATCATCATCTGTGTCGTTGAAACAATCCTCGTGGTCACTGATGTTACATTCATCTACACAGTCCGGGTCTTCACAATCCACCTTGCCATCCATATCATCGTCGAGACCATTGTTACATATCTCAGGAGTTGCCCAGTCCTTACATGAGTTGTAATCATAAATCGTCACGAACTTAGCCTCGTCCGAGTCTTTGAGGTTTTCATCCCAATAGGCTACAACACTAATCGTATAAATATGGCTTTTGGCTCCTATACAGGGACAAACATCTTTAAGGGTTGCTAGAAATTTCTTATCGTCGTTTGGATCTTTTCTCAATGTGATTGTTTTCTCATATCCGCTTTCTTTTTCCCATATTCTACCCTCAACCCTTTGGCAATAGCTGTTACTCAGAACCACGGTTACAGCAACATCAACACATTTCCCACCGGTTGCCTTCGCCGTTATTATCCCAGGTTCAACCACAATATCCTTGATATTCCCAGCCTGGCTTTTACACTCCTGTACGATCCATTCTGGGGCCTCATCTTCTGGTACAAGCCACCAGTTACAACCCCAGCAGAAAAACTTGTCAACCTCCTGGTCACACCTACATTGATATATTAAACCCTTATCATAGTCACAGGAGTATTTCATGTTGAAGCTTCTAGAACAAACCATTCCAGGGCAGATCTCACATGGGTCGGGCTCTGGCTCCCCTGTTGGCACCCAAATATATTCCGGACAGCCCTCTGCTCCTTCAACATCATATTTGTGCTTGCACTCCAGCCTCTGTTCCTGACCAGCTGATTTGATACACTTATAGGGATATCCACTTTCTGCAATATCATTGTTACACGCTGAGTATCTGCATTCCCCTGGCCCTGGTCCTGTACAACTTGTTTTCACCCATTCTAGGCAGCCTTCCTCCCCCTTTTTGCATACCAGCCTGCATGGTAGTATGGATTCTCCCCATGGGCAAAGGTCTGGCCACCAGTCACAACCCACTTCGGGATGCGGTTGTCCATCATAATCGCATTCATCCACACAATCCCTGGGTTTTTGGTCGTCAAAAGGTTTACACTTGTCTTTACCGCTCTGCCAACAACATTTCTCATCGGGATCCGGACACCTATACTCTTTGCTCTTATCTTTGCATTCACCCGGTTTACCAACACATTTTTTTCTACAGACATATGTGTGGGGAAACTTTTTTGTTGGACAGAGCGGCCTCTCATCATCCCCTTGGACAAAGGTTTGTTTCCCTATGATTCTGGTTCCCCACCCCTTACCAAATAAAATTTTGTCTGCTCCAAGCAGTGTTGACCCATCATAGAGGTATATATAGGAATCTTTTGTGGTTTCAACCCAATATCTGTTCTCACCTTTTTTTATGGGCGTTTTGTATATTGTTATCGTTTGACTCTCATCTATTATCCAGGTTTCTGCATCTGGTATGTTCTCCGAGCTCCAAACCTGGAGCCCAGCCAAAAACCTTTTTTCTCCAGAGTCCCAACCACTCCTAGCCACCAAGATCCCGGGAACCATATCAATTTTTTTTGCTATGCCCCCCAGATGCATCTCCACACTTAGATCCCTGGTCAAGGGTGCTGGCGACATGCCTCCAACAACGGGTATCGCCTCTTCCCCCTCTAAGAATATGGGTTCCCCTAGGATAGGCGGGAAAACAACCGCAGCTATTAGAATGGTTAATAAGAGGAAAACCGTTTCATATCCAAACTTGTTGCTGAGCCCACATAGCACCCCCGATAGCAACACAATAAGGGTGACAAGCAGGAGAACCCCTAAAATCTCCAAGCCTATGGCTAAAGGGTTTACAGCTATGCTCCTAAAAGCCATACCTATGATAAACCCAAAAAAACCCATGAATATAAAGACTAGGAGCTTCCTAATCAAAGAGCTGCCCCCACTATTTTCTTCTTCCCCAGTAAACCACTGATACCCATATAACGATGAATACTATTAGCCCCCATAGAACTCCAAGATTCTCGGATAGCCACGCCCGGCTCCAGATAATAGGTTTCAAACCTATCTCAACACTCTCCTCAACGGTGTCAAGGGTCCCCACTTTGCTAGCAGGGTCGTAACCATCTTTTTCCGCCTCAATTGTGTATTCTCCACGTGGTAGATCGTAAAACTTTGCTATCCCCCTCCTGTCTGTAGGCTCGAAATCCTCGTATTGCCCCTCCGTGGGTGCCTGGACCACTCTCACAACTGCATCCTCTATTGGGTTCTCTGTGGCCTCATCATACACATAAACCTCTAAGCTTGAAACCATCCCAGCTGTTGGACACTGCTCCTCCGGGTTTAGTATACATTCCCATTCCTCCTCTGTTGTGCAGTAACACCAGGGAACAGGAGTCCCATCTGGACAGATATAGTCCCTCTTCTCCCCTGGGCTACACTCGGGCGGTAGTTGCTCCTCGACACACCGACAATCTTTACCCTCAAGCAGTTTAGTGGGTGCTGGGCTACATTCACAGGTCTCGTCTGGTTCACAGGTCTCTACAAGCACCCAGCTGTCTGATCTTGGAATATAACGATATATGCACCATCTAAAAGGTGGAGCCCCAGGTGGTGGAATTTCTCCGGGACAATAATCACATTTTTCCAGTCCCCAGCTTGGCATGCACCAGGGATGGTCTCGCTCCACTAACCTCCAGTAGCATTGCTTGTTACACCAGCAGGCGTAGAGGTCTCGTCCCCTGCAAATCTGGTCTCCTTCCTTCCCATAAGGATTGGTACAATATTTAGTTTCAGGTCCTTCGCAATCCCTTGATACACACCAGTTTTCTCCGCACTGCTTGTCACAAATACCGTCGCCTATAACTAGGCAGAGCTCCATGTCCACATGTTCACATCTCCACTCCCCGTCGACCTTTATCGGGTCCGCCATTGGAACGGCTCTTGATGGCGGACAACAAGGTCTGTTCTGTGTTGGGCTTTGACACATCGGGGTGCAATTCTGATAGTCTTCACATTGTAGCTCGGGTGATATTATGCATGTCCAGCCCCAGCTACCGGTCCCTTGCTCATATGTGCAGAAGCACCATGGCACCAGGGTGCCGTCAGGGCATCGATAGTGGAGGATTTCACCGGGTAGACAGGCCTGTGTCCCCTCTACAAAGCAGCCTCTTGGGATTGTAACGTTGCAACATACTGTCTGATCATCTGTGCACCAAAGAGCGTGCATAACCTCACAGTCATCCTTTACACAACCATTTTTTATCCCATATTTTTCTTCTGCAACAAATCGACACTCTGGTGTTGCGAAATGATAACCCTCTGGGCATGGATCCTCCGATAGCGCTACTACCAAGGCTCCAAGCCCCGATATTAACACACATAGAGCTATTAAGACTCTAATCCTCATTTTCGTTTCCTCCTAGCTTTGGATCTAGATTGTTCGTATTCCTAACCAACTGAGTGTTGCTTCTAACACGATTTGTATAAATATTATGGCTAGTACGGCCACTACTGCTATTATCCAGTCGATTTCCCCAACCTCTTTTACCAGCCTCGTCAAATAGAAAAGCAGTAGCAGAGTTCCTATTACCAGCCCTATAAACCCGATTGCAACACCAAACAACCCGAAAAAGCTTACAACCAGCGCCACAGCGATGTAGAACACAAATGCGTAACACATGACTCGCCAAAACCGCCAGAAATATGTTTTTGTGTCTTCTATCCCTGTTTTTATTGTTGCCACCACAGCAGCTGCTATCAAAACAAAAATCAGATAGCCGAAACCTGCAGCGATTATACCCCAAATCAGATCTCTTACGTTTGTAGCCCCCCAGGCTAAACCTTCTGCGATTATCATCACCAGTGGAGCCGCCAACCCCAGGTCAATCCCCAAAAACTTGGTGGTGTCCCTTATTCCTTCACGTATGCTTCTCGCATCTGTGAAAGCATCGAAAATATATCTTAGAGGCCGCCACTTAGTCATGACCAAAAATATTAGGAGCAGTAGAATAGCGATTATACCCACAGCAACGCTTCTAGCAGTGCTAGGCAACCGTCTCGGCCACTCAGGCTCCTCCAAAAACTTTTCTATAGCGTCATCTGCCCCAGACCTCCTATAATTCTCAGCTCTTAGCGAGTCGCCACCACCAAAATATATTATCCTACCATCACCCTCTTCTCCAACCGCTAAAACTGGTTGGTCCTTGCGCCCCATCTCCGCTTTTTCAACCCTGAGTATAACAACTGGTTCATCAACAATCTTAAGGGTACAACCATAGTACTCGATTTCAAGCTCCTCAGGGTATAGTTTCTCCACCTCATCATCTAGGTAGGTGTCCTCCCCTTCAACCACATCATCCCTAAAGCTGACATGCCCAAACTCGTTTGCAACATCGTTCAGATAAACATTCTGATATTTGACGGCTACACCGGTTGAGGCCCCCCCTTGGGACTCATAGAGCTTGAATGCTTCTCCTATGAGAACCAGCGTTCCCCCATCCTCAACATAGTCAACGATGTCATCCAACTCGTCTTCCTCGAAAACCTTCTCAGGTCTAACTATGATGAAAACGTCTGAATCCCTTATTTTCTTCTTAGACCAGTGATACATAATTTTTACAGTACCATAATCTTCTAGGTCCTCGATAAACTCGTTGTATGGTCTCAGACTCTCCTCGGTCATGAAGTGTGAGGCATCAACCAGCATGCTAAGATGTGTTTTACCTGTAACAGGTGATCCACCTAAATATGGTATAAACAACAAAAATATCAACGCTAATACTGGGATCAGGTTTTTATGCCTCATTTTCAGCACCTGTACCTCGAACACCTGGGGTCATATTTAAAGTTTTATTATCCTTTGTGGGGTCTCCCCCCTCATGGTTATTAGGGCCACCATCAACACGGGTAGGGTGAACATGACGGCCAACATCACTATCCAACATGCCATCCAGTGGAGCCTTACATCCCTGAAAAACCCGTCTACGTCCAGTTTCTGATCCCCAATATTAGCAACAAACAGGTGGAATGTACCCATCCAAACAGTTGGATTGTAGGCGTTTAGGACTCCAAAACCCACCTCTGGCGCATATTTATCTACACCTCTAAAGTATGTTTTAACAGCCTTCTGGGGGTCCATCACCAACATCGGCCCGTAATCCCCACAAACAGTTATACCCTGTTCCCTGCCTAGAGTTACGACCCCCGCGGGTAAGGGCCTGGAAACATACCCCGCCTGGATCGTAGTGACCACAAAAACTGGTTTATCCTCCGAAAGTTTTTCCAAGACTTTTTCCAGAAGAGTTGCCCTGCATAATTCTGGTTTTGCAGGGCTACCCTCTTCGAGTCGATAATAATCCATGACCAGGCAATCAGCTTTTTCAACAGTTTTATCCAGTTCCCTGAAAAGAGTTGTTGCAGATATTATGGTTCCTGCTTCTATTTGTTGGCATGGCGTCTCTAAACCTATTTTGCCGTATTCTGTGTCTCCTCTTTCAACAATTATTGTTTTAAGTATAGGTTCTAGTGCTTCGTCTGGCACCTCATATAAACTAACCCCTATCCGTCTAAACCTTTCCAGCCTGGTTACACCACCAAAAGCCTCTATACTTGGCTCATCATTGCTATTAACAAGTAAAATCAAACCCGAAACTGGAATGGCACTAAAAACTAAAAACATTATGACCAATAATGCTAACCCAACGATTCTTGTTGTTTTGCTCATTAGGCTTTCTCCCTTTTTAGGGCTATCTTCTCCTGGTCCGATAATAAGCGTAAACCCCTATCCCAGCTACACACATAACCAGTATTATTATAATTATCAGAGCATGCTCCCCAATGTACTCCTTAATCTCCTCTGATAATGGTTTTTCTTCTGGTTCAAGCTCAAACCTCAGAGTTACAAGCTTGGACTGGTTTGGACCTACTGTTACACTAGTTTTTTGGGTTATTCCCTGGTATTCTCCTGTCACATATACCAGCACCTCATCCGACCCAGTCCAAATTATTCTAAACTCTGCAAAACCATTAACAGTCACGTCTGAAGCTTCATTCTCGTAAACAGTTGAGCTCTTCCAAGCCAACCTGACGTTCACATTGTCTAGTGGTTTCCCATCCGTCGTCATGGTTTCAACCCTGATTTTTGCGCTGCTTGACTGGTCTGGGCACCCATGGAATTTCCCTGGAGTGTCTGGACACCAATCCTCATCATCATACCAACCATCCCCATCCCTGTCGCTTGGTGTTGGCTGCCCACTGGGAGCATCTTCTACACTCAGCCTTATCGGGGGCCAGTCATCTATTTGTTGCCCGGTTCTTGTGCTCCACGCTGTTATTAGAATCTCGTATCTCCCCGAGGGCCAGGTTTTGTCCGCCTCGAACTCTGCATGGGTAACCCCCCCGGTCAAACCTTGGATAACATCAAATTCGAGGGTCTCCACGGGTCTTCTAACCCCCTGGAAAAGATAGTATACACCTCCCCTGATTTCAGCGTCTAACTCGGTAACGTCTTCTGCTGTCATAACCCAGACATGGAAAGTCTTTCTTTCTTCTGAGCCCTTGAAAAATGTCTGGTCCGGCTCAACTATAACATCTACGATCACTTTTGTTGGGTCCTTTGCGTTTTCTAGCTCTATACATGTTGGGCTCCCCTCAGGTAGTTTAAGACTAAGATATGTTGGGAGGATTATCCATATGGGTCTCCCATTCTCATCTACACACTGGTCGTCTCCCCAGCAACCCCCATATTCCTGGACTAGGCTTGGTCTTATGGTTAGTGTGTACCTGTTGCGGTCCGTGCACCACATCCTGCAAACACCATCTGCGTATTTAACCCTGGGCACCTCATAGGGGTTCCATTGGACACAATCAGCATCACAGTGGTCAAAACTGTATTCTCCCTGGGGATGGGGCATTTTTGGATAGAAGTCTATGAGTTTCTGTTCCCCAGGTTTTAGTTGAACCTGTATCGCATATCCATTGTCGTTCCCTAGGCAACAGAACCCGTTTCCTCCGGTATATTCAGTTGTTTCCCATGTTAGAGCCATAGGTGTGCTCTGACTAGGATATTTCCCGTCACAACCGAAAAACTTGCCTAGGTAGTAGTCGTCACATGGGTATATGTGGGCTTCTACGAGAAACGTCTGGGTGATGCTGCTCAGGTTGGTCACTTTTGCGGTCACATGTACAGACTGGCCTGGAGCTGCCAAATATGGGTCGAAGTTATGCCACCTGCTAGGATTCTCCCCTGCGAGTTTTATGTCTTCTATCTTTATTTGTCGCGGCTCTTTTTCCTCTTTCACATATACCACGATTTCTGGGCCTATCCCATAGTCCCCCAGGAGTGGCCCAGGCCAACTCTCAGCCCAGATTCTAAACTTGTATATTCCCGGCGTGTCAAACCCTGGTGTCCCTGCCTCGCCAGTTCTTATAAGCTTCCTAACCCAGTACCTTCTAGGTTTCCAAAAAGATGCTGGTTCATCCGGTGGTTTGTACATATCGCTCTTCCTATCTATTTCACAGGGCAATCCTGTTAGATCGATTCCACAGCCTGGCTCACAGCTTGGGAACACTGGCTTGTAATCTTTACCCTTTGGTGGGAAATATGTTCCAAACAGAGCTAGTTGATATGTGAACTCCCATATCTTTGAGTGTACCTCGACCTCGGCTTCTATCCAAACAGGTTCATTTACCACAACCTTGTTGTCTGGTACTACTTCGAATTCACCAGACCTACAGTACGGATCTGATCTATCCTTGCACTGGACCAGCCTCATGTCTGCATATACTGCAGCTTTGAAACACATTATATCCATAGGGGTTAAATCCAAGCCTAGTTTCTCGAGTAGGAGATTACTTTCAACAATTGGCTTCCTAGCGGGCTCGAACCTCTGATTATCTACATATATGATCTGGTTGTTTTTGTTGTAGAATATTGTTGTTATTGTGTGGTGGCCTCCACCCCATTGTTTGTCTAAGATTAATGGGTGTTTCTTCCCCAAATCATCTTTTGTTAACACTATTTTCCCTATTTCCTCGGATTTGTTCTGCCAGGTTCTCGTGATGTGAAACCCTATTTTATCTGTTTGAGATGGTATAAAACCTATTTCCGGTTTTATTTCAACGATTAGCGTCTCTCTTTGTGGAGGCTTATTTGTCACAGAATCTACAATCTCCACTTGGACTTGTGGGTCAGCTACCATGTTTTGAAGTGGGGTTGGATCCCATCCAGTCCCAGAACCCTCCTCCACTGTTGCCGGCTCGGCTTCTCCTTCTCCACCTAGGAGGAAGACTGCTCCAACCCCGACAAGGCATATAATAACACATATTGTGGCAGCCACCTTTAACCCTGTTTTTAGCCAACAGAATATTAGTAGCCCTAGGATTAGGGTTATGATCATGCCTATTATCAATATTGGTATGTTAGTTGCCAGATATGTTCCACTTATGGCAGATAAAAGCTCCATACCTTTTTGTGCTTCGAACAAAAAGCTACCTAAGATTATCCCTAGTATTATGAAGCCTCCTATCAAGACTATGGAAAACTTTTTGCCTATTATTCCCAGGCTCCTGAATGCTAACATTATAAGCAAGAGTGGGAAAACTATTGCAACTAGCACCCCGAGTGGCTCTCCAAACCAGAGAATACCGAAAAAGAATATGCTAACCGATAATATTGGAATGGAGACAAGGAACATCCCTATCAAGATCCCAAGGATTGCCGATCCAATCAGCCTGATTTTTTCCAAACCTACTCCCTCCGGCGGCACCAATAAGCTACTGCTCCTAGGCAGATTAGTAACACGATTAATATGAGCATCCATATGAGAAATGAGCCCACCACGATCCCAAGGATGATCAAACCCAGTAGTAGGGTAGCCCTTTTTATCCCCTCCCTTAGGCTGTTAAGCGTTATCGTCGCCTCCTCCAATAGTAGTATCCTCCTATAACAAGTAAAATAGCTATGATGATTAAAAATATCAACCATCCAAGGTAGGAAACCCCAGCAAAGGTTTTATTCCAGAACATTGACTCAAAAACGAATACTACCCTGTAATGAGTCTTGGTGGGTTTGTATTCTATGGTTTTTGTTTGTGGTTCTCCCACGGTTGGCTCCGCTGTTATGTTTATTGTGTCACCCTCCTGTGGATTCTCCAGTTTGAAGACAAACTTGGCTTTTCCCTCTTCGTCTGTGCTTTCCATTTGATCGTCGAAACTATTTGTGATTGTAACACCTTCTATCGGGTTTCCCTGGTCGTCTCTTGTTGTTACATCAACGGTTATCTCAACTTTTTCGGGTGGGCAGTCTGGATCTGTTCCCGGTGGACATAGAACGTTGCACACCCCATCCGCTATGCAACAGTTTGGGTCTGTGTATGGGTCGCAGGGACCACAGTCTGGGTCTGTGCCAGGTGGACAGGCCGGGTTGCACCAACCATCCGCAACACAAACAGGGGGGGTAGCACAGTCCGGGTCTTCTCCCGCCAAACAATCCGGGTCGCATAGCCCATCTTGTTTGGGGTAGCAACATGGAACTGGATCCGCATTGGGTGTGCAGATCCCGGAGCTACAGTCCCCAACAACCTTCCAATGGTAACATCCATCAGCTCCTAGTTGGCACTCCTTCAAAACCTCTTTGCCATCCTCGAATACACATAATCTATACCCAGGTTTACATTCATCTACACAGGGTTTTTCACAGTCTCCCGGGTTGATTATCTTCATCTTGGCTTCTGGTTCATCTGCTGGCCCATCTACTTCCCATCCAACAGCTCTCCATAGATATGTGCCGTTGTTCCAGTCGCAAGGACAAACACTTAAAACCCCACTGTAGGTATAATCATCTATCTTACCCATACTGACTTTCAAAGGTTTTTGGGGCATGACAGGTGCATCTATCAAAACTACTTCTCCTTCCCTAAGAATTTTGTGCTCGCTAGTCAATTTGAAGGTGACTGATGTGCATGGATCATCCTTCGAGCCCCATGTCAAGGTTTCCGGTGTTATCTCCAGTTTCAAAGGTCTTTCAGGGTCGCAGGGGATGTCCAGGTCTGCTTCATACCAACAATATTGGTTTATGTTTTCTCCTACAGGTGGTCCAAGTCCTATGTTGACTATGCCACATTCCTCTGGGAAGAGACATATCATCATCGTGACTATGTAGCCACAGTCCGGGGCTCCATCATCATCAGAGTCACAGATCGGAAATTCTTCTACCCCAATTATTTTTGTGTCCAATATTGCTATTGGGTTCCCTTCTTCATCTTTTACTACTATCTTTTCTTTTCCTACCAGACTCCTGTCACATATGGGGTATCCAACGGTGACACATACCTTTGCTTTTGTCAATGGGGGATCTGGATCAACTTTGATGATCGCTAGTGGTGCTCCTGGGATACAGTTACCATATTCCCCGTTTGAGCATTCTTTGTCTTCTTCTGGGCAACCATCGTTCTCGGGTGGACCAGGCTCAGTGGGGCACTTATCTTCGCCGTCCGGGATCCCGTCGCCGTCAGTGTCTGGGTTCCTTGGATCTGGGTCCTCCTCGTCGGGTAGCCCATCATTATCATCGTCTGGGTCCTCATCATCAGGTATCCCGTCGCCGTCCCAATCATCACCAGGTTTTTGGCCGTCGTAACCTGGATCACATGGATAGTCATCATCTTCATCTGGTACACCATCGTTATCATCATCTGGATCATTGAAATCATCTATTCCATCTCCATCCGTGTCGTGTTCTGACTCGACTTTTTCTGGCGGTGTTTCTCCTCTTCTACCCTCTTGACAGTAGTCGGGTATCCCGTCATGGTTTAGATCGATCATCCCCCTGCAACAATACATCTCCCCGGGAGCTGGGACACATAAACAGTCTATTATCTCTGCTTCGTAGCATCCTATCGGGATGTGCATGGTTTTTCCCGTGTAGCCGGTTCCGAGACCTAGATTGTTGAAGTAGACGGTTTGGATGTAGTCCATGCTCTGATATTGCTCTAGGTATGCTACCCCTGTTATTCCCAGGTGTTCACCGTTATCGAGGAGATCTTGTAGCTCTTGGTTTATAGTTATTGTTATTGTGTTCTCACCGCTTTTAGTGAATTTTATGTTCACACAGTTGTTCTCCTCGACCCAGGGATCTGTCTTTGAGAAAACATGGTAACATAGGGTTCCCCTCAAAGGATTTGTTGCCCATAACCCTAAACCTATTGTTCCGTCACCAAGGATGTGTATGCTACTTATTTCAAGGTTTATCCTATCAGGACACACATCTAAGGCCCTAGAACCACTTGAGTATGGGAACCCGTTTAGAGTTAGACTTAGAACCATAAGTATAACTATAAAGCCTAGTTTCTTGGTTTTCATAGGATTAGCACCTCCTAAGCGACCTTGAGCTGGATACGATCCTCCCCTTTGAGTCTATCAAGTGAACAGTCACATATCTCCCACCACCATATCTACTAACATAGACACTCCTCGTAGTTGAGCCCCTATCATACCTACGTGGTTTTGTCCGATAGTATTTGTTACCGGTTTTTATTCCTATTTGGTACCTACCAGGCTTTAGAATCTCAAGTTTAACATCAAAAAAAGCTCCTCTCCCAGGCTCAGGGTTCCTATACCTTATAGGAGTCCTCCTCTTGAAAAGCCTATACCATGCATCTCTCCCAGTGTAGCTGTGTCCATATGCTCTCTGCAAATATATATTACTAGGGTTTTTCAGGACGTTTCCTACGTATCCCCCTGCGACCGTAAAAACATCCCCGTCTTTGAAAGATGCTGGTTCCGCTTCGTCGACCCCTACACCAACAAAATATACAAGGAGTAAACTTAGCCCTATTATAGTTATGCAGGCTGCTGGTACCATATACTTGGTCTCACTTATCGGAGCACCCATTTTACTTGATACGTATGCCATAGCTCCGAAAACAGCTGCCAGCCCCAGGAAACATATGAGTAGGAGAACTCCCAACCCAATTATCTCCGGCCCGATCGCTAGCACCAGAACTATTATCGTAAGAAATCCTATAATAGTCAGGAAAAGCATTAGAACCCCAATAACAGGCGCTGGAGCCCCTGTCTCGGCGCCAAACAATATACCTGCTAGGCTTCGACCTTCTGGCATCCTATTCCCCTCCTAAAACCAGCTTGGGTTGGTCCTATAAAAAACTAACTTGCAATGTTCCAACTAAAAAATTGGAAGCGGGTTGAACCGCTTCCCTTCTCTCATGTCTACTAGATGTTACCGCCTTGGTCTGAGACCAAGCACTAGCACCACTGCTATCAGGATGATGATCAAAGCAACCACTATCTGTATCCACTGGCTCCTAGTAAACCAAAGTCCGTAGACTCCCTCCTCAACGTCGAGACTGTAGGTGTCCATACACACCCCGTAGGTTGCAGCTACCGTCTCAGAGAGCTCCGACAGTTTTGCATATCCCCCAGGCAAAACCGGGCTTGAGGTGTATTCCCCTGCAGCTGTTCCACCTTCTAGATACCTGCACTCCAGGTCGAGGCTCAAACCTCTCTCATAGCTTGAAACTATCTCCACGTTTTTCAGCTCTATGCTGACGCTCGCAGGAGCTGTTCCAGTAGCAACAACGTTCTTTGTTTCAGTGTATTCTTTTTCTATGGCATCTCCTGTTAGCATGCAAGTCAAGCTACCTTTTTGTGCACCTATCGGCAGCATCACTGTTGCCTCTATGTCATAAGTCTCACCGGTGTACACCGTGTCCGGATCTACCTCATCTATCTCAAATCCCTGACAGGTTGGAACAACCTGACAGTATGGGCTGGTTGCACAATCAGGGTCGTCGCAGTCAACCAGGCCATCACCATCATTGTCTATGTTGTCATTACAGACAGTCTCCACAGCCACGGTTGGCAGATGGAAAATCACACATAGCTCCTCGGTGCTGCCCGCCTCTAGCTCCTCCACCTCTATCGTAACCTCTTCATCGTCCTCGTCAAGATCTATGTTCTCATCGTCTATTTCCTCTCCTGCATAGGTTGCAGTTATGTCATCCTCATCAACATCCTCAGCTCCATCTGGAACCTCGATAACCACTTCGACATCTGGGTAGTCAACTGTGGCAGGGTTTACCACATCCCAACACACGGTTATCGCTGTGGAGGTGGTTGTTATGTCCTCGTTCTTCTTGTATGGTCCCTTTGTAGTATAGTAGAGATAATAGGTTACATCCCCATTCGCCTTGTCAAAGGTTCTCTGGTCCCCGACACACCAGGTATCATCTGTTCCATCTCCATTACAGTCCCCAGCATTGGTGGCTCCATAGGCAAAAACTGTTGTAGGACCTTCTGGAAGATTTGTTTTCGTTGTATCCAAGTCGGAGTAGTACAAGCTTGCGCTCAGAGTGTTTTCTGGTATGGTCATATGGACCCAGACACTAGCGAAGAAGTTGTCGTCTTCTCCATCTCCTCCTTCGGTGGTGGTTGGATGATCGAAGCTGATGATCTTCTCCCACTCAACGTTTTCACAGTCACTGTCACTCTTGGAAGTACAGTCAACAGGGATCGTAATCACCGCTGTCGGAGCTGGTAGCTGTGCCAGTGCAACCAGCTTTGCATCATAGTAACATATGTCTGTCTCAGTAGAGTTCTGTATCGTGTTAGTCACAAAACCGATTTCTTTGTAGCCATTTGTCCCTGCAGCCCAGTTATTATCTTTTAGGTCTAGCATCCTCCAGTTTGCATAGTCGTCTAAGGGAGTCAAATCTACACCCTGGTTAGCAGAATCCTCACAGTGCACCCCTCCAGCAGGGTAGAAGGGGTCGCCAGGGCTTCTCTGGGCAGACCATCGAACTATTTTGTGTCCAAGCTCGTAAATAACATCAGCAGTCTCCGCCACGTTTGAGCCTTCTGTTGTTGCCAGCTCTACTGCGAAGGGTATCCACTGGCTAGCAGTGGTTGCGTTGTAGGCTATTGAAATATATGGTGTATCCCATAGCTGCATGAGGTTTGGAAAACCTTCAGGTATCGTTATATCTCCTGCACCATCGGACGGTACAGATTCCTGGAAGTTCGCTGGGTTTGTACCGCTTGTATCTGCTAGCACCGCGACGAGCAGCGTTGATAGCATCAAAGTCCCTAGCACGAGGCTTATAGCCTTTCTTCTTCTTTCTCCCATTTATTTATGCCCCCTATACATTTGTCTAGGCTTGCTCCTTACTGCTTTGTGTCTATGTAGTAGGTCAGGCTCAGGGTGCTGTCCTCGTCTTCCCCGTCCATTGGGCTAACCTTAACTGTTATTGCCCACTCCCCGTCATCAACTATGACTCCACTAGTCTCGTTTGGCGGGAATTCACATACAATGTCTAGCTCTAGCACATCATCCTCTGGCTTCAGTACCATGATGTTCTCATCTTTGGCATAGCTGCCTTCTCCGTCTCCAACCCAGAATGTTACGTGGTCAATCAGATACTCGGCGCCCGATGGGATGTTCTCGGTGTCGACTTCAACCTTTACACAAAGAGCTTCCTCTTCGAGGTCGTCCTCTCTTGTTATTTTTACCAGGTTTTTGGTCTCATCCAACTGACCAGTTGTAGTTGTACCATCGGCAGCGGTTGCGAAACTCCAGTTTTTGTCTCCACCTTCTATTTCTTGCATAGTATAGTCGTCGTCATCGAATCCTTCTGCACAAACCCATTCTCCGTATTGTACAGCGGTTTCTTGTTGTAGGGTTGTTAAGGTTGCTTGCATGCTGTTCAGGCTGTTGGACAGCTGGCTTATCAGAGAACTTAGACTCGTGTAGTTGCTCTGTAGCCTAGATATTGCCTCCTCGTTGTCCTCAACATCTTCTTCTGTGTCTTTGAGGTCATCGACGGCTTTGTCTATGTCGTAGACCCAGTAGACAAGCAATCCACAAAGAACTAGGGCTACTATCCCAAGCGAGATTCCTACTTTCTCTCCTTCGTCCAATGCTCTTACCTCCAACCTTTTTTATTTGGTTGGTTCGGGTCTTTGGAGACCCAAACCGGGTGCACCCTCTGATATGGGGGTTTTTAATACTCTCCCAGTGTGCATGTGAACACGGGGTGTGTTTCGGTGCACACACCTTGTGACACCCAGGTCAGGCCGCCTACCAGGCGCGAGGGTTTTATAGGAGAAAACTCCAGGTCTTTAGTTCTATGATTCTAGCTCATTAGAAGCCACAGCAAAGTGGTTTCTCCAAGAAGGAAAAGAGTTGCCCCCAGATATTTTAGTAGTGGGTCTTCTATTGGTATAGATCCAACGATGTAAACCAATATGCCCGCTGGGATCGTGACTACGCCAAAAAACCTCTGGATCCTCCCAACAGGGCTTGGTCTGATAGAGAAGTCCCCTATAAACTTTTCTTTGTCCATTGTGTACTTTGTTTCGCCTTTATCCACTATCTCTTTTAGATAGCCTGCGCCTCTTATCTCGCCTAGTTTTGTTCTTACCCAGTTACGGCTGATCCCGGTGATCTCCTCTATTTCTGATGCTGTTAGTCCCTCGGGGTGTTCTAGCAATGCTTGACATATTCTCTGAAAGGGGTTTTTGTTGCCTTTTCTGGTCCACTGATGAACAAAACCAGATATCCTAGGTTCTGAGATCGCTTGTAATATGGGTGGCCAGTTTTCCTTTTTTTTCCTCATCTTATTTGAACCCCAACTTCCCTATGGGGATGAACCCGGCTATTGAGAGGATCAAAATTATTAGGAAGACTATTATCAGTATCAGGTATTTATCTATGTTTTTAACCAGCCTGTATATTATAAGCATGCTAACTATCATGACTATTACCTGGCCTACCTGGGGTGGCACCTCCTTTGGATCGTGCCCTGTGAAAAGACCTACACACCCTCTTAGAACGTTTGTTATTATTCCCCCTAATGATCTCCCAATAAGTTTTATCCCTGTGAAAAGTTCCAATGCATAACGCTGGATAGCACCTCCAGGAGGCTCATAAACGACTATTGTCACTTCTTTCCTTGCCTGTGAGATTCTTTCTTTTCCCTCTAATACCTCGAAGATCTCTAATCCCCTAACCTCAACATCGCTTATAACTGATCCCAGAGGCACCCCAACCTCGGCTCTTCCGTTTGCAACAATGTTTGTTTCTCCCGCAAGTACTTTTATGCCCTTCCCAGTGGTACTATAGAGTTTTATGTTTATATCCTCACCATTTATCTGGTATACCTGGGAGCCATCTTCCCTTTCAAATAGTATTTCCCATGTTTCCATCCCTTCTTGGGCTTCTCCATACATAGACCATCCAGACACCAAAAATCCTAAAATAAGTATTGTAAATATTAGTAGTGTACCCCTATCCATCTATGTCACCTCAAACCTTACCATGTATTCTGCAAGTATCCAAGCTCCTGAGACATATGTTGTTATGCTGAGTAGAACAAGGGTGACAAGTGTAAATATTTTATGTCTTAGCATTGTTGATCTCGGAATAAGATAGCTTCCCACAATCTCGGTTAACCCAGTTGAGATCAAAACGAAAATCAGGAAATATATGAGAAGCAGGAGACTTACCCCAAGGGGTTTAACCACGAGGTAAGTCATGAGAAAACCGAAACCCCAGGCTAAAACTCTAGCAGTGTTTTCTTTGATGCGATGCAACCTAAGTAATGTCATTGTTATCCCATAGATACCTATCGCTGTTATCCCTCCCCAATAAGCAACCCTCCAACCCTCTGGAAGCATATAAAGATTTAGCCATGAAACCAAAAACCTATAGGCAAAAATGGTGGCAAGCATGCTTATCAGCGCATAATAGGTGTTAAACACTTCATCTCCTTCAAACAATCTATTCATTGAATTTACCCCCTATAAACGAGATAGATTGTTGTAAACCCTAATAGTGTCATGATCGCCAAAGCCGCTAGCTCGATAGTGTCCAACGTTTGGTTTTTATCTTCGTCTCTTATATAGGGGCTTAGATCTGATCCTAACATCCCTGGTATGTCAACCTTGCCATGCCCAAATATGGGGTCTGGCCCTATCACCCCAAGGTCCACCGAATAATTTTCTAGGACCAACTCTATTTTTTCACATTCTTCGATTCCCTTCTCTACCAGAAGCGCTGCTATACCCGTAATCACCGCGGTTGAAACGCTTGTTCCCTCGATAGACCTCATGTTTTCCTTGATCCCAGGTGTGTATATTTTTCCATCTTTGACAGACCCATATGCAACAAGTTCGATCCCTATCCCTCCTGTATATGCTGGTCCCCTACTACTAAAAGGGCTTATCTCATCGTTGAAAAGCTCTATGCTTCCAACGGAAATGCTACCCTTGACAATGCTTGAGACGGTAGCAGGGTTTGTCAAGGTATATTCTCCTTCATGACCCTCGTTTCCACCTGCTATCACCGTCAATATTCCATGGTCACGGGCAGCTATTATCATTTTTTCCACACTTGTTAGTACCAATTTTCCCCCAGAGAAATGTGCACCACACATATCAACGACTTTTCGGCTACAAGCACCCTTCCTGCAGCAACGAGGCGTGGGGGTACCCAACCCGATGTTTATGATGTTTATATCAAACGTTCCCGTTTCTTTGTGGGCGATCAGCTGATCAATAACCCTTACCAAGATAGTATTTGTTGTTGATCCGGTTTTATCCAACGCCTTGGCATTTAGTATCTTCGCTTTCGGTGCTATACTGTGTATAATAGATATCATCGCTGTTCCATGTCCATTATAGTCCCTGGTGTCATTATAACCGGTGAAATCGTGGCTCCAAACAACATTATATTTTTCCTCATTCCCAGTAAAACCTGTGTCAACTACAGCAACAATACTCTTAGCACCACTCACGTCATTAGGTATCCCAAGTACACTCCTTAAATCATCAACTACAACACCCCTCTCAGCATCTGCAATTTCATATTGGATTTCATGTTCTACATGTTCAACCGTTGGTAACTCCTCTAGCAGATCGATCTCCTCCGGGTCTATCCGAGCCACAACCAGCCTCGCATAGTCTGCAAGATAAACAGGTTGAAAGCTGGGCACTTGGTTTTTGACCTGTTCAACGATAAAACCAGGCTTTGTATGAACAACTATGTTCTCATATGTCTCCTCAACAGCACTAACCGGTACTAGACCTATGATAACCCCCAGTAAAGAAACAATAATCTTTATTCTTGGTTGCATGTAACACACCGTTTTGCTGAAGCTTCCTCAGAGTGGTTATAGGTCACAAACTAGTTTTATGTTCTCTATCGTCTGAGGGGGTTTACCCATTTTAGCACTAACG
>Ga0164310_10000315_pt1 | contig 25172 bp, 4 predicted proteins | sample GuaBasSedimGuay1_FD_121795 | JGI IMG/M metagenome (GOLD analysis project Ga0164310, IMG submission 121795) | Subseafloor sediment microbial communities from Guaymas Basin, Gulf of California, Mexico - Guay1, Core 4569-9, 0-3 cm | ecosystem: Environmental > Aquatic > Marine > Hydrothermal vents >... | reverse complement strand
TCTCATAAATACCCATATCCATTTGACCAGCAAGGGGTGCTTTCTTCATCAAACTCTCAGTCTGCTTTGCAGTCATTTCATCAACCCATTTTGGTTCTGGAAAATAATCCTTTATATCTACACCAACAGCACCACGTTGTGATTTAAATAAAGATTTAATAAACGGTAAAGCATCATCAGCTGATTTAGCAAGTTTAGAAACCATACTATCAGCAGCTTTACCAGTAACTATTCCAGTTAGAATATTAAATGGCATAGCCGCCCATGGTGCTTTTTCACTTATTTTTTCTGTAACTGCACCAATAGGGTAATCTGCTGCTGCTGATGTAAAACCGGCAACCAAAGCTTTAGTAAGGCCCTTACCAAACATACTTCCGAAACCACCACCGAAAGCCATGGTAGGATCAAGCCACGGTTCTTCTAACCCCCCAACCATGGCTTTACGTTCTTCTTCAGACACACCTTTTTGAGTATCCAAAAATGCACTCATTGAAGCACTCATCTTTCCGCCATTTTGCATCCTAGGAACATCGCCATATTTATTTATATAATCAAGTTTACCATAACCTAACTTTTTTGCCGATGCTGTTTTTACTACATATTCACCATTACTCAATAAAGCAGGAATCTGATCATCCTTTGGTCCACCCGGACCTATTATTTTTCCAAACTTTTCATATATAGAACGCGAATCACCACCAACATTTAAACCTGGTATAATAGCCTTACCTAGCATCTTATATGGCGCTATAATACTACCACCTACTATTTTTGAAAATGGTTTTATCAATCCTCCACCAAAAGAAGCTTCACTTACAACAGTGTTTTCCTCTATCTTCTTTAATATACCTATTTGTTCGTCTAATTTTTTAATAATAGGAGGAACAGTAGAATCCTTAAGTGCTTGTTCTAATTTCTCAGACATTTCAGGACCAAGAAATTCTTTAACTTCTAACATTTTTTGCTTTATATTTTCTTGCTCAAATGGCAACGCTCCTCTCATAACGTAACCAGAAGTACCAGTTTCTAAAATACGCTCAGCTACTTTATAAAAATCCTCTTGACCAGGCAATACGCCTGCTTTAGGTAATTCCCTCGTAATCATATTTTCAACTGACATTGTTTTATAAAAATCAGGCATAACATCAGCAATAGCATTATAAGCATCTTGTACATAAGTTTTTTGTTCTGGTGATAATTTTTCTTTCTCCATAAACATCTGTAATTCTCTCAATGTCTTATTATAAATATCACCTTGTTGTGTTATTAATTCAGCCTCTTTTCTATAATCCCATGCTACTTCACGTCTTTTCATTAAAGTTATTAAATCACCAATTTGCTGATCAACCCTTAACAATTCAGGTCCTTCTGCTTTCTGTCTGCGCTGATAAAGTTCTGCAAGTTGTATCTGGTCCTGTCTTTCAAATGGTTTTAACTTCATACCTACTTCTTCCGCACGTCTTTGTTGTGTAGGTGTAACCATTCTTAGTGCTCTTGGATGGCCTCCACCGATCATCATTTCACGAGCCCTTCTAGCTTCCTCTAATCTTGTATCTCTTTGTAAAACCTCTGTAACACGTAACCTACGGAGATCATCCTCTATACCCTTGACTATAACCTCAAAATCCATAGCTTTTTTCAAATTCCCAGCAAACTCAGACCAAACCACAGAAGCTCTTCTCATCGCCTCTTTCTGTTTGTCTATAGTTCTAGTTAATTCATTATATGTATCCTCTAGATCATCAATACTATTATTGGCTTTTTTATTAATATTTATTTCTTCTTTAATAGAAGCCCTTCTATCTTCATAAGATGACAACAAAGCAGTATTATTAGATATCTGTCTTTGATAAGCAGCGAAAAACCTCATAGATTTTTGAGCTTCTATACCACTGTCTGCAAACACTCTCTGTGCAGCACCCATTTCATCCCTTATAGGCCCTAAATCAGGTGACCCTGAAAAACCTCTAAGATCCTTGCGCCATAACATAGTTCTACCAAACTCAGCTTCTATATTGGCATCTCTTATTTGTTTTATACCATCCACTAAATGATTGTAAGCTTCAAACACAGTCTTACTTCCATCAGAATATTTCTTTGCTGCTAACGTCATCTTATTGACAATTTTTACATTTTCTTCTAGTTGTTCTTTATTTTTTTCAAGTTCTTCTCTCCATTTCTCAGCTTCAACTTTACCTTGGCCCCCAGCAGCTTCAGCCTCAGCTATTTTTTGAGTTATTTCCTCACCTGTTTTTATTAAATATTCCTGCCTTGATACCTCTGCTCTATACTTCTTCAATTCATCCATCTTTCCTTCTTTTCTAGCTCTAAATTCAGTAAACCCGGAACTGCCCAAATCACGTAAAGTTCTAGGTCCAAAATCTATATCACCTCTTAATGGTACTTGTCCAGTTAATATACCTTTTCCGGTTTTTAATAATAAAGTAAAATTCTTAATTGCTTTTTCAATTTTACTTTCTTCTGCTCTCTTTATTTTAAATAAATCTATTTGTGCCTCAACCAACTCTTCTCTAAGATTGTTTTTTGATTCCGCTATACTTTTTGTAAGATCTTGTAACTCACCAGTCAAACTATCTATTTGATTTTCAAGTCTGCTTTTAATTTCTTCTTCTGCAGCAGAAAGATTATCTCTATTTTCAAGACCAAGTTTTTGTTTCATCAAATCAGCAAGATGTTCTGTTCTTATTTCTTTCTCAGACATCGTTTTTTCTAGGCCTTTAAACTCTTCTTTTGCAGACTTGGTTTTTCTAAATGTTACATAATCACTAAGTGGTTTAAAACTACCCTCAAACATAGATTTTACACCAGCAAAAGCAACTCTAGCTATCTCAGACGATCCTCCTGTAGTAATACCAGTAAGTATTCTTCCATAATCTACCTGTCCAGCTATAGTTTTATCCTTATAAATAAGATATTGTTCAGGTGTCATTTCAGATTCTTTTCTTATTCCATAATCAACTACTTGTGGACTAAATTTACCCGTCATTTTTCCTAGTGTATCTGAAAACCTCAAAAATTTATCATTAACACCTACCAAACTTTTCAATATATTACTAGAAACAAGCTCAAAATATAACCCCTTCTCAAGATTCTCCCGTATAGTACCAGACAAATCAAGTTCCTTAACTACTAGCTCCATTTGCTCCAATTGCATCTTAAATTCTTTAACCATCTCCATTTTAGCCAATTCATCAGTCTGTTCTTTTATACCATCATTCAATTCATCTAGCTCAGAAGTAAGTTTTTCACGCATACCAGAAATAGATTTTTTAATCTTTTCTTTTTCTCTTTCTGTATCCATAACTAAGGATTTAATCTCAGTAGGAACTACAGCACGTTCAATATCTTTTTCTATAACTTTTGCTTCTTTTCGTTTAGATTCTATCAACATCTCAAAAGTATCTGGATATTTATCAGCCAGCCTAACCAAAGCGTCGGCCTGATCTTCAGCTTTGTTTTCCAATGTAGATAGTCTAGTTCTAAGATCAGATTTTTCTGCAACATAACCAGCACCAGTAGCTACTACAAACGGTAAAAGCAGTTTCCTTATAAAACCAGAACTTTGAGGACCAAGCTCTACCGTAGCTGTTGTTGAGCCTTTAGTACTTGCTGCCATAGGACCACCAACTTTACCACCATCTGCAAATTCAGGAAGTTTGCCATGCTCATTTATATAATTCAATTTATCATAACCCAATTTCTTAGCAGAAGAAGTCTTTACTATATACTCTCCATTACTCGACCAAATTGGTATATCATCACCCACAGGACCACCAGGCCCTATAATTAAACCACCAGCTGCTTTGCCTTCACCTTTTAAGCCCCCTTCAAACCTACTTTGAGCCATCTTATACTTGATTTTCCCAAATATACCTAAATCTTTTCCTTCAAATGTTTTCTTAGCCACATTTTTCAACTGACTTTTAAATTCTTCTGCCGCCATAGGTAACTCATCACCAAGAAATCTACTAAGAACATCCATAGCCACAACAGTTGTAGCCGCACCAGCACCAAGAGCTTTTATTTTACCTTCACTAGCACCAAGAGCTTTACTAAACTCCATCATTGCAGCAGACAAACCTGTAGCTATTTCAGTTGTTTTATGGAACTTAGCTTTCTTGCGTTCTTCTACTAAACTTTTATTTACTTCTTCTAATTTAGGAGAAATCTTAGATACATCTTTTCCTTCAGACTTAGCTTGTGTAATTTGATCTTCAATTAAACCACGTTGGTTTTCTAACTGTTTTATAGTTTTATTTGACACTCTTCTATTTAAATCTTCAAAAGCAGCTATAGCAGCAGAGGTTTTTATAGAGTTCTTAGCACTAACCCACCCTGAATCAACAGACTCTGTTTGTAGTTTAGCTAAATCTTTAAATTCCTTAGATTCAGTAATTTTAGGAAGACCTTGTTTCTCTAAATAAGAAGGACCAAAAAACGATGTCTTTAACTTCCACTCTTTGTCAGTAGTTTTAATATTAGAAAGAGCATCTCTTAGTTGCTCAAAATCAGCACCAGCAAACACACGTTGGGTCATTTCTTTTTTAGTAAAAGCTTTTGATAATCCAGCAAAATTACTATCAACAGCACCTATTGCTTTTTTAAACCCTACTTGCTCTACAAGACTTTTTGACAATATATCTAAAGCCTGATTTGCAACAGCAAGCATTCCACTATTACCATCAGACATATAAGTTTCTCTTGCTTCAGCAACTCTTTCCAAAGCCTCTACAGTTTTTCCTGCTTGTGTTAGACCTGAACCAATAAAATCTGTAAGACTAGAAAGCATACTATCAACAGATTCTTGGTTTTTCATGTTTTCTAAAATTTTATCTAATCTATCTACAGTAGCTTCTGTGTTCTCTGATACTTTTTTAGTCTCAAGTGTTAATTCAGCCGCTCCTATATCTCCAGTTTTTGCAACAGTTTCTACATACTTTTTCATTTCTTCTGGAGTCATCGCTGACCCAAAACCTTTAGAAACTTCACTTATACTTTCTAAAGCAATAATAGCTTTATCCATAGCATATATATTTTCTTTAGTAGTAGTAGCTTTAATTTCTGCCTCACCTACCCTTTTCAATCCTTTTTCAAACGTAGGATCTTCTAGTAAAGTTCTCTGTCTAGCTGTCAACTCACTAAACTTTTGTACACCCAAACTTATATTCTCAAGCTCAGCAGGTATACCAGCCATATAACCAGAAGCTTGTTTCTCTGCCTCCATTCTACTCCTAAATAAAGCAATGTTTTCTTTCATAGTACGCATGCCTTGTTCCATTACTTTAGTCAAATCCACAAAAGCAGCTCTATATTGTAAAACTACTTGGTTGTTCTTTAAAATATTCTGTAGCTTTGTTAATTCATCATAAACGCCCTTTGCCAAAGTAAGTTCTGTGCCTTCTAACCCTTCCAACCTCATTTTAGATAAAGATTCCATCTTCAGTCTATACTCTCTCATTGGTTTGAAGAAAAACTCTTCTATAGTTTCTTCCCACTGACCTTTAAAAGGAGACGTTCCAAACGTGCCACCGCCTGTTGCATCAGGAACAAAACCTTTTTTAGTTTGCAACAAAGTACTAGTAGGTATATCTGAAAAAAATCTTTCACCTAAACTAAATGTTTTTTTGAAATCTTTCTCTGAAACACCCCTCAAACCAGCAGCAGCTCCAGCAACAAACTCATTTAAAGAAGATATTCTATCTTCCATCTCTTCTTTCATTTTATTTACAGGAAATACATTCTCTACTAATTGTTGCATATCCTCTGTGAATGGTCTTTCTTCTACATCTAAAGTCTTTGTATTAAAATAAGTTACAAACCATTCAAAAATACCATCAGTAGTTTCTTTCATAGAAAGTATTGCTTGGTTACCTGCTATATCAAATTCCTCAGTTGCGCCACTCATAAATGTAATAATATCTCCTGATAAAGCCTTACCTTCTCTAGCATTTACGCCGCCAGTTTCTAATCTTGCAGCAGTAAGCTCTTTACTTGCATCAAGAACAAGTGCTTTTTCAGGGAAAACCCTTCTTAGAACTTCAGCACCGAGAACATCTTGCCAACTTACATTGCCTTTAACACCCTTTATCTGAAATTTTGGTTCCACTTCTAATATTACTTCATATCCCTTTCGTAACTCTTCTCTACCCAACAATTCAGATATTTCTTTTCTGCCCAAACCCTCTGTAGGAAGCTTGCTAAGAACACGTCTAAAATCTGAATAAGTATCCTGAAAACCAGATCTAACATCTTTCAATCTAGTTTGATACTCTTTTATATCCTTATCAAAAGCTTTAGAAATAGGGTACTTATTTTTAAGTGATATTAAATCATTTAATCTATCAGTAACTTCTTTTAACGCCTTAGCTGGTGATATTTTAATATTTTTAGCCAAAACCTCACCAAATACAGGTGCTTCACTAAGCAATTTTTTAAGCTCTGACTTCCATTTTTCATCCCCGCCTGTCTGTGTCAAATCCTTAACATATTTATCTAATACATCTAATTCTGTAGCTGCCATTTCTTTAATTTTCAATTTTTCCAGCATATTCAGATAACCCTTAAAATCATCTGTGGTTTTCAATATGGCATTTCCTAACCCATCATAACCAACAACAAGATTCATATTAGTTTCTGCAAGCTTATTGGACATACTTGTTGCTTCTTCTTGTACTTTTATCAAAGTTGTTAAAGGACTTTCATAAGTCTCTAACTCCATTCTTCTAGCTTTAACTTCTGGTTTAGCTGCTTCTTTTGCATCTTCTATTTTACCATAAAGCATATCATATTGCTTAGACAAATTTCTTATAGAACTAAGTTCCGATTCATTAGCCCTTCTAATACCATAAATAGATTTTTCATAATCTTGTGATGATCTAACTATCCTAGAATAATAATCAAATATTGCTTTTAGAACAGGAACTAAACCAGCTATAGTAATAGCTAATGGCGCAACAGATTTTACAAAACTTGTATTTTGTTTAGCAAAACCTTTAAGCATGTTACCAAACCTGCCAGGAAGTTGTTCACTTATAAAATCTAAAGATGATCCTACAGCTTTACTACCTTGTGCAGTAACTTCTGTAGCTACAAGGCCAGCAAAAGTAGCCAGCTTGCCTGCAACAGCTTTTAAACCCTTTGTTTCAAGCATCTTTGGTATGTCTTTAGCTAACTCTTTTCCACTCAAAATTGTTCCTGCAATACCACCTTCACCAAATACACTTAATATATTACCAAACCCTTTAAACGGTTTAGCTACAGCTTTGCCCATCTTTTCTGTTCCCAATAAAACATCAGCAACAAAATCATTATAAGTTTGACCAACACCACTAATTACAAAAGCAGTTTTTCCTAAAGATGTTTCAAAATCTTTTATGTTTTTCCCTTCACCTATCTTTTTCAAACCTTCAAACATATCTTTTTTTCCTGCACCAAAAACCTCAAACATTGACTCTTTAGCTCCTTTTTCAGCAGCAGAAAAGAAACTACCTATTACGTCTTTACCTTTAACCCACGTTCTAGTAAACATATCCAATAACTTATCACCCTTAGCTATATAAGTTACTAAAAGAGCTAAAGATACGCCAGCAGCTTTAACAGAATTTGGAATTTCTGACATACTTTCCATGAAACCCTTCATGGCTTTTAAACCAAACTTAGCCACAGGTAAATACACCTTACCAAAAGACATTTGTAATTCTACAGCTGCTGCTTTAGTTTGCTCAAGCTGCTTCTGGTAAGTTTTCATTACCTCCATGTTTTTTCTTTCTGCCGAGCCTTTTGAATTTATACTATCTTTCAAAGCACTCGTAGCTTCTTCCCAATTATCCATAAGGACCAATAAATCATTATATCTTCTAGTGCCACCAATAGCTTGTGCCACACTCATTTTTTGAGCACTAGTCAAATCATCCCACGCGCCAGATAAATCAGTTAAAACAGCATAACCCTTTCTTAATTCACCTTCTTTTGTTAAAGTAGGAATACCTAATTTTGCAAGTTCTTCTGGCCCCTTTTGAGCTGTTAGCCTTCTAAATATAAATCTAAGTGCTGTACCTACTTGCTTACCACTCTGTCTAGTAACAGATCCTATAGAAGCAATAATAGCGTTTAACTCATGAAATTCCAAACCAGCATTATAAGCAGCAGATGCTGATTTTTTCAGTGCGTTTGCCATATCAGCTGATGTAATAGCGTGCTTAGATTCTACCTCACTCCAAGCATCCATAAACATCAAAGCATCCTGACCTTCTCTTCCATAAATCTTCATAGCAGCAGTCAAAGCTTCTGTTGCTTCTTTAGCAGTCAATGTTGAAACATTAGCTGCAAGTGTTGCAGCTTTCGTTCTTTCAATAACCTCTACTTGTGACAAACCTTGCTGTGCGAATATTCTCATACCTTCAAGAACACCGGTAACACTCTGACCATACTGTTTACCAAAACTTATCGCCGCAGATCCTAGTTTGTCAAAATCTGTCTCTAATGGACTCATAACCATTCTTAACTGTGCAACACCCATTTCTACATCAGCAATAGTACTTATCATTTTTTGAAGTTTATCAACACCACCATACACAACTGTAGCAGCACCACCCCACATAGCAACACGCCTTAATGCTGATTTAAACGATTGATTTGCTCCTTGTGTAAACTCTGCTAAATCTTTCTGTTTTTCAGAAAAAGCGCCAACTGCCTCTCCAGCACTATCTACAAACTCTCCATACTTATGAAAATCAAATGCAGCGTTTTTAACTACATTTCCAGTTTTATCCAAAATCTTCATCGTGTATGTAAATCTATCACCTACTTCTGGTCCACCTGCTTCTTCTGCCTTTTTAAAATAATCCCTCAAAGCTGCCAAGTTTCTCATATGCAATGCTTTTTGTGCTTTAGGATCTAACCATGGCATTACTTTAACTAGATCTGTTTCTCCCCATCCAGACGAAGGGCCTGAAGGTTCAACAGCCGAAAAAGCTTTTTCTGCTTTTCCCAAATAACCCAACACATTAGATATGTTTTTTCTTTGCACCGAAGTAAAATCATCTCTTACATTAAATCTCATATATTCAGCTATAGCTGTTCGAAGCCTAGTTACATCATTTGTAAGCTTTTTAAAATCCCAAGCATCTTTAAATTCTTCACCCTTTCTTCTTACAGCTTCAGCGTTATTCAACATTTTTACTAAAGCATCATCTAAATTAGTAAGTTTACTTACAACTTCTCTTGCTTTAAAAACAGGTGCTTTCTTCTCAGTAACAACCATCTTAAATAATTCTTGAAGCTTCTCATCATCACCTAAAACACCTTTACCTCTTTTTAGTATATCCTCTTGTCCTAAATATACACCAGCACCTTTTGCTAATTCTGATGAAACAAACTTACCGCCAGGCGCATATATATCTGTTCTCTTACCGAGACCGCTAATTATTTTTTCTTTGAAGCCACTTAAATACCTATTAAATTCACCATACGCCTTATTGGCAGCAGCATAATCATCACCAGACTCTTCCATCATTTTCTTTGCTTCTGATGCCCTCTCAAGAAAGAAATCACCTAACGCTATTCTATATAACTTCCAAATCTCCATAACTTTATTACGGCCTATTGATCCCTCTTCCTCTAACCTCTTCAAAACCTCTGCAAGTTCCGCACCAGTACCACCAGCTGCACCTTGCTCAGAAACTTTAGCCAAAACTTCTTTTATAGGATCAGCAAGACCTCTAAAAGCAGCATCAAAATCTAATTTACCTATAACATTTTGATATGTTTTTGCCTGCTCATGTAAAGCTACAAGGTTTTTAAATATACTTTCTGGGTCTTTACCAGGCTCAGGCATAGGTGTGGTTTCAAATTTAGATGTTCCTTTAGTAGACTCTAGTGCCTCTCTAACTTTTTTCTCACGAAGCTTAGCTTCCCTTTCATATAAACCAGGAGCCGCGCCTTTCTTGCTAAATTCACGTGACCCAGTTTTAATAGAACTATAATACTCTGTTGATAACGATACAAACCTATCTATTTGTTCATCAGTAAGTTCTTTGAGGGATTCTTGCACCTTCTCCATCTCTGCAATAGACGCTGTTGATTTAAACTTTGGTTTTTTTCCTTCAAGTTTTTTGCGTATATTCTCTACAACAGTTTTATATTCTGAAGAAATTTCTTCTAATGGTCTTTCCTCAATTATATATTTCTTTACCAATTCCCTTGCTTTTGAAACAGCCTCTACATCCTTCTTTAATCTCTCAGGGTCAAATTTTATTTTAACAGTTGCAGATCCTTTTTCAGGATCTAATCTATCATAGAATTTAGCCGAACCAGATAACTGCTCTGCTGGTATGCCTCTTTCTTGAGCAACAGCTGCCATATAAAGATTTATTTGTGAAGCAGAATCTTCAAGTTTCTGTCTAGTATAATTACTTATATTTTTATCAAACACATCATCTAACTCGGAAACACCTCTTCCGATCTGACCAACCATTCTTTTGCTTACTGTTTTTATATCTATAACTTCTTTTATATTTCCAGCAGCATCTTTCGTAGCAGCGTCTATATGACCACTAATTACACCGGCTGCTTCATCTTCATATTTTACAAATTTCTCAAAGTCTATTTCATCACCAAACTTTTTCTTAAGTTGCTTTTGAATCTTAGAGTGTAAAGCAGTGCCCAAAAAACCAGCCGCTTCTAGCTCTGACCCTACACCACCAATACCAAGCATACTTTCCATTATAGATTGTGTTTGTGATTTCTTTAGTTTTTCAGAACCAACACCTGGTTTAAAAAGTTTTGCACGTTCTTCATATTTACCACCTGCTGCTAAACCACTAGCCCTATATATATTCTCGTAAGTAGTTCCAACTAGTTTATTTAAACCACCTGTAGTTTTCTCAACAAGCTTAGCTAATTCATCCCTCTTAGCAGTTAGACCAACATCACTAACCTTAGATACATCAACTATACCTCTAAGATTACGTTCTTTTTCTCTAGTAGTAAGACCTTTCTCGTCAGAAACATTAAATTCAACGGCATTACTAGCACCAACAATAAAAACATCTAAAGGTTTGCCACAATTAGTAACAGGTATACAATCACCCACACTTCTTCCAGGAAGCATCCTTTCAGCTGCTCCTTTATTAGAAAACATCCTTTTTTCTTCTAATCTTTCTTTAGCTTTAGGTGCAAACTTACTAACAAGCTCTCTTCTTTCAGCTGAAGACATAACAGCTTGTTTCATCTGGTCAGAAATAAATGGTTTTATATTTTCCTTAGTAGCCTTTTTTAGTTCTTCAGGATCAGGAAGTAGAGACCTAATCAACATCCCCTCATATTTTTTTGATTTCAAGGCTTCTATAATTTTATCCATCTGCCCTAAAGCCAATGCCTTTTGAATCCAAGCGTCTGTATATCTATCAACTTCAGTCTCAAATTCCTTTGGATCCATACCTTCTTCTAATAATAAATCCTCCGCTTGCCTCCTGAACGGCCCTCCTACAGTCTTTTTTATACCAAAAGCTTCTGGTTTTGTCATCCCTTCTATACCGATAAGCTTAGAAAAATCGCTAATCTGTTTTTTCATTTTATCCACAAACTCATCACTCACCTGTTCAGGATCACCAATAAGTTTTCTTGTAAAATCAGCAACACCAGTTCCTGATAAGACTCTTTCTACTATAGATTTCGAAGGTATATTTTCTTTAAAACCTTCAGGGCCTATTTTAGATACAAGTTCTTTATTTATTTTTTCTTGAACATCATATATATTTTGTATACTACTAGTAACTAACTCTGCATACGCGCCGCCTCCTATATCCTCAGTAGCATTTTTTAAATCCTTAGACAAATTAATAGCTGTAGCTTGTACAGCTTTATATTTATTTATATACTTCTTAACATCATCTTTTGACATACCACCAAAAGCAAAATCGGGTTCAGGTAATTTTATTCTTCTTGCCTTTACTGTTTTTAGTTCATTCATCGGATCAGCACCAGACACACGCTTCATATAAAGAGGCTGTCTTTGTGCTATTATGTGGCGTTTTATATCTATACCAGGTGTAAAACCCCTACCAGCTGCTTCTTCTTCTATTTTCCCTGCAGCCCATTGCCTTATATTGCCCTTAACGCCTTTTTTTATTCTCGCTTCTGGTGTTAAACTTTCCATTTCTTTTACCAGGCCTTCTATTGCCTGTTTTTTTATTTGTTTAGCCATCTCCAACAAGAAACCCTTAAAACCAACCATATTTATAACCTCTTTAATTAGAGGCTCTCTTTCCATTGTTTTAACACCAACAGTACTAGTTTCTCTGGCTTCCTTTAAAGTTACAGCTTCTTTTCTTATATCACCAGTAGTCATGCGCCCTAACCTACGCCTTATAGCTACCTCATTCTTTTCTACAAAACTACGAAGCTCACCAAAAGCATCGTTACTTTCATCCACTATAGTATTAAACAACTTAACCGCTGCTTTTTCACCCCTAGAAAGCTCTTTTACAATCTCACCAGCCAGTGGTTTTTCTCCAGCGTGTTTTACATCCATACCTTTCTGTACACCGAATCTATAAAGCTCATTAATCATTGTTTGAAATTCAAAAACAGGTTTCTTAGCCAACGATTCTACATCAGGCCATCTTTTTTTAAATTCTTCTGTGGCTCTGCTTTCTGCAGTAGGGTCTAATTGTCCTCCGCCAAACCCAGTAAATGACTCTGCCACTCTAACTAACCTAGACAACGACTCTACTCCAGGGCCAGTATGTATCTTGTAAAGCTGTGCCTCTATAGCATCCTTATACTTTTCTTCAAAGGATCGTGTCTTTATGCCTTCCTTTACAAGCTTTTCTATATCACCTCCTATACTTTCTATAGCTTTTACAAGAGAACCAGAACCCTCACCCACAACAGCTTCTATTGCTTCCATAGCCTTAGCTTGATCTTCTGGTGCTCTAACAAATTCTTTTATTATACCTTCAAGAATATTTTTGGAAGAAACAGCACCTGGTCTACCTGACAAAATATCTAATTGCTTTTCAGTAGGAATAGTTGAAACTTCTTTTTCTAGATATGGTTTCTTTAGAAATTCAAAGCCCTTTTTAAATGGAAATTTTTTCTCAAATGCGCCTGCCATTTCAGCCAAAACATATTTTCCGGAAGACGGTTGTTTTGCTTCCTCATAAGTAAAGAAATCCCTAAAAACTGCTCTAGTACTATCTATATCGTCTGCTAAAGAATCAAAATGTTTCTTTATATCACGTCTAGCTTCTACTGATTTTGCTGTATGTACCTCTATAGCATCACCATCGAAATCTAATTTTTGTTCGTGCGCTATATATTTAGGTATAACTCTAGATATAGACCTGTTTAATTCATCTATTACATCAGTTAATCTAGATCTTTTTTCTACATCCTCAGGGAGATCACCCAGTTTAGCTCTTGACTTTTCAAGACCACTAACAACCTCCCTTACTTTCTTTATAAGACTATCAAACTCATCCAAATCCATCTCAGGCATACCAGGAACAGCTAAAGCATGTTTAGCTTTTCCACCACGAAGCAGCTTTGGTTTATAAGGCTGTACAGTTGACGCACCAGTAAATGGAAACCTAACACTTTCAATATAAGGAACCAACTCTTCTTCTACATACTTCTTAAAATCAGGTGCTTTGCCAGATTCAGACACAAAACCTGAGCCTTTTTTGGTTAAAAACTCAGCCTGTTTCATTATATCTAACAAAGTGGTTTCAACTTCTTTTCTTTCCTTTTTTGGTATTACACTTACCTTGTCTCCCTTAATTTTATATTTAGGTCTATATTTAACAGATAATTTTCTTGCGATATCTGGTGGAATTCCAAGTTCTTCTTGCTTTAAAACCGGTATACCAGATTCCTTTAGTTTATTTATATTCTTTACATGCTCTTCCCTTATAGATAAAATTTCTTGTGATATATCTTCCAACGACTTTAAATTAAACTTACTACTTAAATCAGAAAACTGTGAATAAATAACTCTAAGATCACTGCTAAACCTTCTCAAATCTTCCGTTTTATCCATAGTCGCTGCTATAGCTTTCTCCATAACAGCAGGTATCTTTTTGGACAAAAACACAGTTTCTACAGCTTTACCCTTACCTAAAACTTCTTCGGCCAAAGCACTATAATAGTCAATTTTTGATCTAGTTAAATATGAAATAGCCTTCTTCAATTTATTTTCATCGGCATCTATAGAAACACCTAATTTTTTAGCAAATGTAGCTAACTCACCACTTGTTGCAGCTTTTTCTATTTTTGTTATAACTCCAGATCTTTGTTCATATCTTTGTATTTGTTTTTCTAACTCGGCCTTGAAATCACCAGAACCAAAACCCTTAAAATATTGTTTCTGCTTAATAGCGCCAACAACTGGGCTAGTAGTCTTTCCTTCATCAAGATGTTCCAAAGCAGTCTTCATTTGCCCTAAATATTCTTCACTGTCCTTACTAATACCCATTATTATAGAAGCCATTTCATTAACAGCGCGAACCTGTTTTTCAAAAGTTGGTTTTTTCCCCAAAAACTTCTTAACTGATTCTTTTTGGCTCAAACCACTAATACCACGGAACCTAAAACCACTAGGCATAGTTTCAGTCTCAGACATTACATCTAATAGTTTTTCTATTATACTTTCAATCTCACCTCTACCTGTTTTTCGTTTGGCAAGAAACTGTACTCTTTTTATCATACTTCCGACATTTTTAGAAATTTTCTCTTTTACATCTTCTGTTTTTTCTGGTTGTTTATACAACGAATCTAACTCAGCTGTAAGATCTAGAATTCTTTTGTCAATTTTATTACTTTCTTCTAATGTATCTGCTCTACTTAATTGATTTTCTAATTCAGATATTTGTCTTTCAGTCTCCGCAAAACCAGATCTTAAACGTTCTACATTCTTAGCAGCACTTATTAAATTAGCAAGTCTTCTTGACACACCTTTAGGTGCTCTTTCTCCTGCTATTAGAGATTCCTCATATGTTCCCCTTGCCTCACCACCCGGTATATATAACTCTTCATATTTCCCTAATTCGCCTTCTTCTGGTTTTGGTATTTTAATCTTAAAAGATCCAGGAAATTTTTGTAAATCTAAAACAGTGTCTTTGAAATCCTCTAGTGTACCAGTAGCTTCAGTAAAATCCTCAATATCAGTTATATCTACTAACTTTAGTGGTTCCATCAACAACTTGTTAAATTCTTCATTTTGTTTGTTTACAGTTTGAAGTGCTTTTATATACTCCCAAGCCTCTTTTGTATTTGGCGGGCCTGATTCTTTCAATTCTTTCATGAAAGCAGAATCCTCTCCAAATATAGCACTATACGAAGCATAAGCAGGTAAATTTAATTTCTCACCTTTTACACCTTTCTCTATAGCCCTCTTACTCCAATCCTCAGTAAGTGTAGGTTCTTCAGCAATTTGAACAAACTTTTGTCCTACTAAACCCTTTCTTGGTTTACCTCTACTTAATTCATCTATAACATCAGTATAATAATTAGAAATAGTCTCTAATTCTGCCATTCTTTCTGCTACATCTTCTTCTATTCCCTTTGATTTAAACTGTGTTTTTAATTGCTCAAAAACTTTTTCCTTACCGCCGGACGGAGTTGCTCCTTCATAACCCAACGCTTTTGAATATTTACTAAGAAGTCCAGGCTCTAAAAACTCTTCTCCTTGGAGTAATTTTTTATAATCACCAACTTTTGTTTTCATAGTTGCTGGTCTTGTTCCAGCACCTAAACCCAACACATTAGACATAACAGACTCTAACACTTCTGTCTGTAGCCCTCTTTTTCCTGCTCCATAAGCACTTATTCTTATATCTATAGGTTTTTCTTTATATAACTTGTCACCGACCTTCTTTTTGTATACCTCTTTTAATTGACCAATACCTTCTATATCTCTTGCTAAATCAATATCTAGTTTCTTTAATGCATCTTTCAAATTTATAAATACATCTTCTTCTATTTTGATTTCATCTTCTACCAAAACACCAGCTTTTTTAAAAGCATCCAACATAAATCTATTACCTGATTCAACTAAATCTTTACTTAATAATTTTATATCGCCAGAAGACATCCCAGCTTTCTTAAGATCCTCAGCTTGTGACTTAAGTATGCCAGCAGCAAGGGTACCCATAGTTTTGGGCATTATTGCCACACCTAAACCAGCCCTAGTTCTCTGGCTTTTGGGAAGAACCTCTATACCTTTTCCACCATACTGTTCCAAAACAGAGCGCATATTCTTTGGTGGTGCCGGTGTTATACCAACACCTTTTGTTCCGTACCTTGTAGTTATTTTTCTTCCAAAATAATTAAGAAATACCTCGGCCAATTTAGCAGTCTGTACTTCTACATCTTTACCTCTAACTACAGTTATGGCTTTAGAAACCTCTTCTATAAGTGCCCTATCCGGTCTACCTCTATATTCTTCAGACACACCTAACACATCTTGTATTTTATTTGAAACCTCACCAATTGACTTCCTAACATCTTTAAGAAGCTTTGGTTCTATATCTGTTACACCGGCTGCCACTTCCTCATTAAATTTCATAAGGCGACCACCAGCGCTAGGTCTTACAAGTGACCTAGTTATAGACGTTAAAGCATCTGCTATTTTACCAGAAATCATAACCTGGTCTTCAAAAGTAGAGGATGTTGTTCTAAGCTCAGCTAAAACATTAAAACCATAACCCTTTCTGCCATATCTACCACCAACTATAAGACCTCTTTCTTTTTCTGTTCTTAAAGATGGAACTTCTGTGCCAGCACCTTCTACTGCGCCTCCAAACTTTTTGAATTTTTCTAATGTCTCATCACTAGCAGTAGATAAAGCATTACTAACATTAGTTATATTTCTTGCCCAATTCTGAAACTGAGCACCAAACGGTGCTAATTCTCTAAGATTCTCTGTATACATTTTTAGAGTTGTTGCTTGTAGATGTTCCAATCTCTTAAGACCTTTATCAGCCTTAAATGGTCTTAGCTCTTGTATTTTACTAGCCGTAGACTCTGGCACACCTAAAGTAGAAATTTCTCTTATACTCTCTGGTATTTTAAGATCCTCTAATCTAAGAGCTACGGTTTCCCCTCCCTTAGTCCTTAACTCTTTAGCCTCAGATATAATCTCCCCAAGTCTCAAATTTAGATCCTTGATTAAATCCTTTTGTTCTTCCACACCAATATTTGTTTTCTCATATATAGGAGATTTTCGTGTTAGCATCTGAACTACAGCTTCTTGATGAGTACCTCTTCTAGGTTTTCCTGGTTCTATAAGAGGCAAAAGCTGCTCAAGTTGTCTAACACTCTCTTCAAACTCTCTAACAAATCTTCCCATATAGCGCTCAGAACCAGCTTTTTCTACAGGAACTTTTATTACTTCTGCCATTATATCATATATATTTTCAAACTTTATAGAGTCTAACGACTTTACAACATCATAAGCAGAAATTCCTATTTTATTCATAGAATCTATAAAATTATCTATACTCTTTTCTGCTTGTGGTAATGTTTTAAATGTATTTATGGTGTTTTTTACTTCTCTTTCCAACTTATCTATGTTTTTTACGCCCGATTTTTCCAATTCAAGACCTCTAGGGACAACTGCCTTTTCATAGTAGCCAGTTAAACGACCCTTAAATTCAGGAATATTTGCAATAGATTTCAACATCTCTCTAGATAATTTTTCTGCTTCCTGTACTGCAGTACCAGTAGGTTTAACACCTACGTCTCTTATTCTACCAGCAAAAGTTTCTCCCAATGGAAGTTTCTTTGCAGCACTCAAATCCTTATAAAGCTTCTCAAAACCAGTCTCAAACGTAGCAAATTTAGGTAATGCTCGTTTACTACCCGCAGCAGTCTCAAAAGCAGCTGTTCCAGTTTCAGTTAGTTTCGCTGCTGGTATTGCTAGTGATCTAAGTACAGGTTGATGCATACCTATCTCATCAACAAAACCATCTATCATTTTCCTATCTGCTTCGAACGCAGCATAAGTACTTTTAAATACCCTTTCCAAATTACTTTCTGAACCAATCAAATCCCTGATAACAGATTCCATCTCAGGAGCAACCTCAACACCTTGGAATCTATTTTTTAATTCTAAAAAAACTTCTTTTTGCGACTCTGATATAACATCTAAATTTTCTATAGCTTTGCTTGATGCTTGTTTTAACCATTTCGCTATCATTTGTGGCTTGACGCCAGCCTGTGTACGCTCTGTTTCACGTTCTATCAAAGATTCCCTAAATGATTTAACTACTTTAGTAGGTGCTGCCTTCTCAAAACCCTTACCTAGCATCTTTTTCATTTCTTCTACATCTGCTATTTGTAAGGACCATTGTTTACCAGCCTTTTTTATATTTCCAATAGCACCGCCGGTAGCAATACCAAAATATTCATCTATATTTTGTTCTGCACTATCTCTTACTATTTTCCAACCACTGCCGGCAGCCTCAATTTCACGAGAAAGGGTGTCTACCATGTATTTTTTCAAACCCTCTAAAGATTTTGCCAGTTCCTTCACATTTCTTTTTACAGAAGCTTCTGCCTTTTTACCAAAAGATACACCAGTTTTTTCCAACTCCTCAAACGCTATATCACCTGCTGGTATAGGTTCAGGAGAATACCTTCTTACTTTGTACGTTTCAAGACCTGTTCTAGCTGCTGAAACAGTATTTAACATTCTTTTCTGTAGGACCTCAAAAGCACCTTTGGTTGATTTTAAACGTTTAGAAGTATCTTCAACTTCTTTTGATAACTCCTTAGTAGATTTTCCAACTTCTTGTACACCAGTACCTAGTAAAGCCAAATCATCTGTTAGATCTTTTATTTGACTTGAAAACTCCTTAGTTTCAGGCATACTACCTATCTCAAACAAAGCGTCTCTAACCTTACCAGGTTTACCAGCTGCTGCTGCTTTCTTCAACCTACCAACAGGAGCTTCTACATCTAACCTAGCCTCATGACCAAGCATTTTAGATTTCTTATAAACAGATTTTACAATACCAACCAGTGACTTCTTAATCTCACCAGAAAACACTGACTCATCTATATTAAAACTCACATCCAACTTTAAATCAGATTTTTTAGAAGCATCTTCTATTTGTTTAACTACCTTAGACTCATCTATTTTTACATCTGCCTCTATTTCAGGCTTAACTTCCTTAACTACTGCTTCTATTTGTTTCTTTATTTCTACTTTATCAAGCTTTAAAACAACATCTACAACCTTCTCTGCTTTTCTAGAAAAAGTTTCTAACCCTCGTAATATTTTATCTGTATCTTTTCCGCCAAGATCAGTCGGGAGATTTTTAAGATTAGAAACAAGATTGTTTATATCACCAACAAAAGACTTAGCACTTTTAGTAGACATCTCCTTTGATTCTACCAATTTATTTATTTCAACACTAAAACCCTTTATTATTGATGGAAGCTGATCTAAACTTGTTAGTTTTTTATCAAGGTTGGATATAGATTTCTCTATTTTTGTACCCTTAAGAGAAGGAACATCTTTGGTTATCCTGGAAAGTTCGCTTACTAAAACTTTAGCAAATTTATGCGGATCTTCTGCTGCTCTTTCTTTAACTCTTACAACCTTACTTCTAGCAGATTGTTGTAAAGCTGATACTGCTTTTGAAAGTTCTTTATATTTTTCCTTTTCTTCTTTATATAATTCCTTAGCAGAAGATCTAAGTTTGGAAGTTTCTGTTACAATATTACTAAAATTTGACACTAGATTTTTTATACTAGTAACAACTTGTTTTATCTCTGTTATATCTATTCCGCCGCCACTAGACCTCATTTTAGATATAGATTTAACAATATTTGATATATCTTTATATGAGGATTGTATCTCACGAGCAGCATTTGACATGTCCTTAACTAATGGAGTAAGTGCTCGTGGTAGTGCCTTCTCCATAGTAGATTGAATAGCGTTTGCGACTATTTTTGAATTCTCTGGTCCTAATGACTTACCAAAAGATCTTTCCAACTGCTTATTCAAGTCATTAATAGCAGATTTTATACTCTTGTCCATACCATCTATGGAGGCAACAATATTCTTATCTGATAATGTTCCTGCTTTTCCTGTAGTAGTTGCTTTGGAAAAAGAATCTGAAAGAGACTGTGAGATTTTTTTGGCGAGACTATCTGATACTCTACGTATAATCCTTTCTATGTTAACTGTACTAGAACCCTGACTGGCCGACTTAGGAACAATCTTCTCAATAGCTTTAGCTATAGATGTAGATAACTTTTTCTCATCTACACCTTTGCTTAAAACAACGTCTTTTAAAATACGCTGAAGTTTATGAAACGATGCAGAATCTAAACTAGTTTCCAGCTTCCCAGCCTTCTTTGGCCTAGCAGCAGCTTCAGCAGAAGTTGTATCTTTTATGTTTACATTTATATTGTGGTCAGCCAAAACAAATATACCTCCAAGTATTCTACCCTAAAAATTTATACTTAGTTCCTTTTAAAACTTCCGATCTTTTCCTAGCGACGGCGTCTTGCTTTCTTCCTAATGTCCGTCTTTTCCTTTATCATTCTGGCTTCTTTTGGTTTGTCATAATCTATATCTTCATATAGATCGTGTGATTGTGTAACAATAACTTCTTCTTTATCAAAAGCCGACAGCTTGCCCTGAGTTTTTCTCTTGCTCTTTCGAGCAGCTTCATCTCTGTTCCTTTCCTCATAATAATCCTTCATATAAGCATCCAAAGCTTCATCATCTTCTATGATGAAATCAGATGGTCTATCCTCAGGGAGCATTTCATATATATTCTGATAGAAATTTGACCAATAGGCCAAATTCATCATATCATTTGTATATTGTGATGTCGGAACACCAAACAAAGGGTCCGACACCTTTTGACTAGTTACATATCTTATTCTCCATAAACTGTGCCTAGCTATAAATCTTATTATTTCAGTATCTATACCACTATAAAATCTTTGAAAAGAATTAATAATTTTGGCCCTAAATTCTATATTTTTTTCAGCCAAAAAATCCTCATATAAATCCCAATATAAAAAATCAGTAGCAGCATTATAAGTAGAAGCACAGCACAAATACCCTAATCTTTCTTCTTCCGCTTTGGTCTCTGCTGCCATAGCCAATTTTGATATTTTCTTGTATTCTAAACCAATTCTTTCTTTCTCCAGACCAGCTATTACATCTTTTATCCTATCTACCCTGGCTTTAATTTTTGTTGTTTTAGATAACAAAACCCTTTGGGCATGTAACTTAGACTTAATTCCATCAAGATTTTTTTCATCCTTATCAGTAAATAAACCTCTTTCTTTTATTAGCTCTGATAGCTCTTTTAATGGTAAAATACCATCATCAACAGCAGATTTATAGGCATTGTCGTGTATAATATTAGCCTTAAGCCTAACAATATTATCTGGATATTTAAACATCAATTTTAAATCTTCGTCTTTTCGTTTAATATCTAATAAACTAATTCCAGAAAATATACGACATAAATACTTTTCTACTTCATCAACAGTTAAATCTTCCATTTTTTATTTACCACTTTTCTTAGATTTTCCTCTCTTCTTAGTGGTTTTTTTAGTTGATTTTTTCGTACTGTTAGTCTTACTTTCTTCCGCAACGGCCTGTGCTGCCCTCAAAGCTTCTTCAGCCTTATTTATTAGATCTGTCTCTACTTCCTTCATCGCAACAGCTTCGGGTGTATTTTCTAGAAAATCTGAATCAAGGCCTTGTAAATAAAGCATAATTTCAAATCTTGCTCTCAACGCCAAAGCTTGACTTTTTTCAGCTAAATATGTATCATATGAATCCCAAACCTTTGATTCGTCTTCATTAGTAATCATATTAGCAGTAAGATGCTCTAAACGAGCGTCATCAGCAATCTGCTCACATGTGTTACTCATTGGACCATTTAGTCGCTGGTTCCACTGAAAAAGTTCTTCTCTGCTTTGTGCAACTTCAACAGCAAATTCTCTTTTTTTATCTACAGACTCAGAACTATCAAGTTTTATTATCCTATCATTTAATATCTGCCTTAACTCTTCGGATCTTTGTTCAAAATCCGGTCCTATAATTCCCCTTTTCATTAAAATATCCATCATCTCTGCAGAAGTAGTAATTCCTTCTTGTAAACACCTTGTATACGTTTTACTATATACCCAATCAGCACCTCGTATAGTTTCTGCATCTGGTGTGGAAATATAATATTTCGTAACCTCATCAGGCCCTAAAAAAAATCTTCTTTCATCCTTATTCTCTTCCATTTTCAACTTCCTCCTTTACCTTAAAATCTAATCCTTTTTATTTTTTTAGAGGTTGCCTAACCTCAATTATTTCCTCTGTAACATTTGTAAATTTAACATCATAATCATCTAGACTCTTTTTAAGAGATCTTATACAATTATTACCTACCCTAAGAATTTTTGACCTCAAAACCTTGTATGTATCTGGAGTAGGACAAGCAACCTGAACGTAATCTAAAATAGACTCAAACATAGTCGTAACATCTGATGCCATAGCTTGTCTAAGTCGTTCCTTGTTTTTATCCATGACCTATAACCCTCCTTTAATCCTTTAATAAAATATATTAGTAGAGAGCGCTAAGCGCCCTCTACTAAAATTAAAACTTATTAACCATTTCTTCTTACAGTAAAATCACCGGAAATATTAGACAAAGATACATAACCCTTAATAACATACAGATCATTAGTAGACCTGAAACCAAAAGTCTGTGTCATATTGGCACCCATATCTAGAGTGGCACCTTCATCAGTGATTTTCAAATGCTCGACCAATATAGTCTTTAATGGGCGCTCTGTGTCAGTAGCACTATAAGTGCCCTCAACACCGTCTACCCAATAGCTCTGACCCACAAGAGGTGATCCAGCAGAAACTGTTCTATTTGAGCCAGTTCCACCAGCCTCTTCATCAGTCTGAGCATAAACCATAACAACAAGCTTAAGATCTTCTTCAGCCATCAAATCGCCTAAGCTAATATCATCAAGCGTATCTGCATTAAATTCAGCAAGCTTGCCAGAAATCTTAGCCCAATTCTCCAAATCACCTGCAGTAGTATCAACAGTAACTGTGATAGGAATAGGCAAAGTAAGTGGGCGATCATAAGGACCTAAATGACCAAGCTCCATAAGAGGCTCACGTGTAAGATCTGAAGTAATAGTACATCCAGTCAATCTCCAGGCAATTTCATAATCACTGCCTACATTATTAGGATCTACAATCATAACCTCAACTTGACCCTGTCTCAAAGCACCAAGCATATCAGGACGATTAACATCATCCAACGTAGTAAAATAAGTGTTAGCTGTAGTACTACCATAAGCATCAGCAGCATAAACAGCTTCAATTCTATCACCAGCTGCCATTACCAAGCCTGTTGGTATGTGTAACCTATGACCAGCAGCCTCATAACGGAATATCAACTCCGTTGTATGCGGCGCGCCACCATCTTCAACAGGATAATTTACAACCTCATTCGCACTATCATCAAAGAATGTAACAGCTTCTGTTCCATCTGTATCCTTTCTTAAAAAACCTCTACCAAAAGAAAGATCTGCAACAGCGTTTCCTGATGCCAAAGTAAGATCTACATAAGTTTCGCCGCCTGTCATAGTCCAAGAATCGAAGTTAATAAAACGCCCGTCATTAAGCAACCACATTTTCATATCTGTTTCTGCGCCATAATTCTCAGTAGCATTGGCGCCTGTGGTATAACCAAATTCTAGACTGTTAACATACAACTCATCCAAGAACAATGATTGATCAATGTTATTGTCTAAAGTACCCAAAGAACATTCATCCTGTACTGGAGCCCACAAAGAAACACCAGGTAAATTACCACAAACAACAGCAAAATCAGCTAGTGCCACACCATGCAGAAACGTATTTGTTTCTGTATAATCCGTCCCACTAACAACAACAAGATTTGCATTACTATCTGAAGCAGTTTCATCCATGTCTCTTTTTGCAGGAGACAATTGAGCAAGAATTGCTAGAGTTCGAACATCACCAAAATCATTAGTATTAAGTGTGACCGCCACTGCAGGCACGTCATCAACAACATCTACGATGTCTAGATGACCAAGTTCGAACAGATCTTCAGAGGTAAACGTTGTAGTACTTCCAAGAGACTGAACTCTGTATAGCACTTCACCATTACACCATACGCTCTGACTTGCATAAATAATTCTGTTTCTAGCCATAACTTTTTTTCCTCCTAATTTTTTTTTACTTAACTATAATAAATCATTAGAAATTACAGCTAGGTTGGTATAATAAAAAATACAAAAAATCCTATTTTTACCACCACTAGTTTGAGGCGTTCTTAGTAGCAGTAAAAGCCTTTACCTTACGAACTTTTTATTAAAAAAGTCTTTCTACTTATACAGAGGTTAGTTAATTCGGAGGGAATACAACAAAAAATTTATTTTTATCTATTTTTTTTCTCATATCTCAAATTACCACAATCCCATATACGATCCCACCCTTGTGATTTTCTTATCTCCCACTCAGTAAGATTTTTAGGATCGTCATATTTTTTTCTCAAATTAAAACGATGTAGTCTTCTTTGTTTATCTATATACCAATAATTTGGCCTTGTAATTCCTGTTAAACTAAAACCAAGTTTATCATATACATTACCAACAGACCATCTTCTATCAGCATATGAAATAATCTTTGACCAATTATAATTTCTTTCAAAATATTTTAATAATTTTGAAGCGACTCCTACCACCCTACAATCTTTTTTAGAACAAAACCTATGAAGCTCCCAAAAAGTTAAATCATCTGTTTTAGAACCTTTAGCAATTGATGGTTTAGAAAACGTCATAACAGAAACCAGCTCACCGTTATGAAAAGCTCCTAATTTAGTTTTGGCGCCACTTCCATAACCTTGTATATGGTTTTTATTGCAAAATTCACTGACCATTACCGTACTAATTTCTTTTACAATACATTTTCTAGCAAAAAACCTTCTGCCATCTTCGTTACATAACATATTCTTTAACCTGGAAAAAATAATATCCTCGTTAAACACCAACTCATCTTCAAAAATTGTTATCAAACGATAACCTTTTTTCTCGCAAGCTTCCAATTTATTTAGATGATATTTTCTATCTTTGCCGGC
>Ga0164310_10000314_pt1 | contig 25206 bp, 22 predicted proteins | sample GuaBasSedimGuay1_FD_121795 | JGI IMG/M metagenome (GOLD analysis project Ga0164310, IMG submission 121795) | Subseafloor sediment microbial communities from Guaymas Basin, Gulf of California, Mexico - Guay1, Core 4569-9, 0-3 cm | ecosystem: Environmental > Aquatic > Marine > Hydrothermal vents... | reverse complement strand
GGGGAGCTTCTGTGTTCTACCCCCAGAAATCTGAGACAATTGTCTCGGGATACTATGGCTAAGGGGAACCTTGGTACATACAGCGCCGAATCGCGGGAATCTGCCCGCTTAGCGACGTGACTCTTTAGTTGAAGATGCACACTAACCGGGGAACCTCTGTGGATGCCGGTATGGTAGCCGGTGCCTTCTGTTGTCAAGAAGGTGTTTGAAAATCCATAGAGGGGGAGTGTGTCCTGAGTAGGTTAGCGGTGGAAACCGGGGAATGAGCAGCTGGCAGTTGCGAGTTCCTTCCTGCGCTTCGGGTGGTGCCGAGCGCTATAGGACGAACGAAAGGGATGACAGGAATACCTAGCTCGATAGGTATGCTCTGGCCATAGGAGGGACGAAAAAGGTCCCTCCTGTGGCAATGTGAGCCTCGGAAGAGCTTTCGCTCTATAGGAGATTTTCCTGACGGGAACTCTCTTCTGGCAGCGGAGCGACGACCTGTACTCGGGGTTTGTAAAGCCCAAACGAGTGTAGGTTTTTTTTGTCGGTAATGGAGACCTCTATAAGATGGGTCCCGCTATGTTGGAACACAGCGGGGCCATTAGAGGACGTTCAGCGCCGACAGAATGAAGGTCTGATAGTAGCAAGCTCGCTTGCAAGTGTGAACGTGCCTCTAAACCGCAGAGAGCGGCACCAGGCTACAGACATGAGGCCACTGGGATTGAGCACGGCTGATACGTGCTCTCCCTGATAGTGCCGGAGTCTGAAAGTCTGGGGGTGCGATAGCATGGTGCGAATGAGCGGCTGCCTAAAGGATTGTGTAGGCGCTGAGGGGATGCCTGTCGTTGGATACGACGAATTCCCCTCGTCTTTGAAGCACCAGGCGTCCAAACGGCGATATGAGGATAATGAAAGCAGAAGTCTACAGATGTGAAGCCCGAAGCCTCGAGGCGTTCATTCAGCAGCTCGCCGTCTCCCATGTCGCTAGAGGATACTGGTGGTATGTGACCGGCTGGATACCCGAGCGCAAAGTTCCGGAGGAAATCGATGCGAAGCTCATTGAGAAGTATGGCATAGGGATATCAAAACAAGCCAGATCTCGAAGAAAAGCTCGTGGCCTTGCCAACATGCATTATCTTCGTCTTGGACGTTTCTTTGTGCTCATCGCTACGAGGGGAGCGCATGAGTTCAGGATCATTGAGGCTGATTCGATCTGTGACATTCGGCGCGAACCAATCGTCCATGGAGGTTACTCTGTTGGTTTTCGGGGTGGTCATGCAAGTGTTCGAATAGCACGACGTGAATACAAAGACTTGCGGCTTTACTTTGAAGACATCGCCTGTCAAAAGAGCAACGATGAACTGAGCGCTGAATTCAACTCTTTGCCATTTGCAATGTATGCTCCAGTTAGACGGCAGGTCCTCAACTTGCGTGCTGCCGTAAATCGCAGACGCAAGGAATCGAATCTTCGGCTGCTACCTGCAGAGGCAATCAACCTGTCGCGTCGGAACATTCCGGTCTTCGTCGAAGAGCGTGAAGCGGCCTAATTAGCAAAAAACCACGTGCATCCGCACAGAAATTTCGTATATTTATAATAGGAAATTGCTCAGTAATGGGCAGTGAAAAGCATTTCTCCCCCTCTTATTGTCCCAGGGGTTTATAAGTCGGGACAAAGCCAGAGACCTCGGTCGATCTATCTCCGGCTGGGTGCGTTGCAGAGGTTATCCAAGGTTCCATTAAGGTTCTAAGGATTATTTGTGTGAACGTACCAACAAAGGAGATAGACAATGACGACAACACCAAAAGTAGAAGTTTGGGTTGAAGAGGTAGAAGGCGAGAAAGGCCGAAAGAGATACCGCTTTCGGTGCGAACAGGTTCCTGTTCCGGAACCTGAAAAGAAAAACGGGCTCACCGATTTCATACCCGGCAAGCCCAACCCCAGAGCCGTGGCCACGATGCTAGTCACCGCCTTGGTTCTAGGAACTTGGATCGCACAATCAGTATAACGATCTAAGTTAAGGTTTTTTTGGAGCGGCTTTGCCGCTCCTTTTTTATGGTCTCATATGGTGTCAGCTAATGCAAAGAGGATTGGGCAGAAAAATAGGGCTAAAAGCTCAAACCAGCTCATAGCCCTATACCAAATGTAGAAGTTTGGATTGAAGAGACATCTCTTCAATACTGTTATGGTGCCATGAGAGAGGCGGCAAAGCAAGATTTAGGTTTCATAGAATCAGGTCAATTCGTATATTGTATGTAAGGATAAGATTTTTTTCGCCTCCTTTTCTCCCAAGGCGTTATAAAAAACGGGGAGAAACGTGCGACTCGTCGTGTGCGATATGCCGCGATAGAGGAGAGTCAGGAACTGGCTCCAGATCAATGATCTTCGTATAGGGACAACAAGACCTTCGGGTCTTTTGTCTTATCTACTCGTTTTGATATTTCTTATAATCCTTCTCCAGTGTGCGAATCCATTTAGCTTTCAATTCGTCAGCCTTATCGTCTTTTTCAATCGGTGTCTCTGTTTCTGGATTGAGTTCGGGTATGTGCTTCAGGGATGGCCAGGGCTCCTCCATGAAGTTTTCATACTGCCACTTGTGATGTGGAAAGGTCGTCCTCACGGTAATAGGAACACCTCCAAATTGCGTATAACCACTGCCACGTGAGATCTGGAGAATGAATTCGAGTGGATGGTCGCTGGCTCGCAGGATGTCATTTCGAATGAGTCGCGGTTTGAGAGACTGTGATTGTGACTCTGTTTGGGAAGTCTCACTGCCATAAAAAGTGGTAGAGTAGGAGCGCATATAAGAAATCTCTTCGCCAGATGCTAGAGACAATGCTTGTACCTCCTCGGGATCGGAAAGCGAGAAATACATTTTTGCACGTGTGTTGGTTCGAATCGTAGGCCTGAGATCCGTATCAGCGGTCTTGAGATCTCCTTGCGTTTGGTTTGCTAGGATATTGGAGACACCGTAGCTCCGCGCCTGCTCAAGAATGACTTTGAAATTCTCTCCCGTGAGACGCTGGAACTCATCAATTACAAGGTATGCTTGCCTGTATGGTTTACCGGTTCTCTGTCGATCAATGGCTGCTGAAAGAAGAGAGAAGATAGCCATTTTGCCGAGTTCTCGAACACTGACGGACTCAATCGCTGCTGGTAACCAGAAATAAGAGATCTGTCTGTTCTCAAGCAGAGTGGGCATATGGATTGTGTATCGCTTGAGGTCAGGATCATGTGCGATTGCTTGATACTGAGATAGTGAATGCAGTGTTGAGATTAGCTCGAATGCATCTTTGAACTCGGCGCCTCTGGTTCGTGCAAGGTTCTCAACATAAGCATAGAGCTCAGGCACGTCCTTCGGGAGTTGATTCTTTTCCTTTGCCTCTAGTAGGGCTGCGTTTAGCAGCTGCCGATTTCTTCTAGTGTAATAGCTGCGACCATATCCTTCACCGTGGCTCAATGCGAGTGAGTCCAATAGGAGTTGGGTTAGTTGAGACAAAGAACGCTTACCCGCTAAGAAATCAGAGAGCGGGTTGAACTTGAAAGTATCTTTAGCTGGCTCAGGAGTGAAGAATTGGAATACGTCATCTATTTCGCGACCGGTTCGCTTAGCCCAACCTTGAGCTTCAGTCCGGACAGAATGAAAAAGAGCGGCATCTCCCTTGAGGTCAAGGATGACAATTGGTGGGCAAGGTGAATCATGGTCATCATCTGCAAGAGCTGCAAAGCTCGGGTCATCATCAGGGTCTGGCTTGGTACTTCCAGGGTCTAGCTGATGGCCGCGAATCAATTGCGTGAGAATAGGAATAACTCCCAGAGCTGTCTTACCGCTGCCAGTTTCACCGACGATGTAGCAGTGTTCTTTAAGAACAGTTTGGTCTAGAAGAACAGGAAGATCACCTTTCGGCTCAATACCAAGGAAAAGGTGTTCGGCTTCCCTAACTGTATTGGACAGCGGATCGGGTGCTGAGTGCTTAGATACACGAAGGCGATCGAGATACCATTGCCACTCAGTGCGACCATCTTCATCGAGCGCTGGAGTGTAGGAACCATCTTTGTTATGGAAGCCTTCAATGCGCTTATCAATTGCCAAGGTCTCTTCGATCAGGCCTCTATAAATGCCCATGAACAGAAGGGAGGGAACAAGAAAGGATAAGGACAAAGCAGCCGGTATGAGCCATGCCATCGAGAAGTTACCGCTCAGGAAAACATCATAAGCGTATGCAATCCACATGGAGGTGCTGTATTTCATCTGCATTTTGAACACTTCTGGCTCAACGTAGGCATAACCGGCCTTTGTTCTCAGCTCCGAAATGATGTTTGGTAGGCCAATATCGGGGATATCCCAGAAGGAGTACGTGTACAGGGATACTGAAAGTGTGAATATGATGGGAGCGACGATATAGATGAGTAGGGGGGCACCGCCGAACCTCCAACGGGGGACGCCTTCGAATTTTGCTTTGAAACCGAGTATTCTTAATGGAGCGGGAATCCAAACGCCGGGAATTTGTAATCCTGGGCGGTAGGTCGCGAAGACAGACATGACCTTCTTCATTTGTCGAAAATTCTTTTTGGTCAGTCCAGGAGCGGCAAAAATAACAACGATTGCCAACACTACGAGAATGGCGAGCGAGTTAGATATAAACGGAACGCCGACAGCAGCGCCTAGAGTCAGTAGCAAGACTAGATAGTTCGGCATCCCCTTTATTCGCTGTGTTACTCTTCTTGTATTGGGTTTGAGTCTGGGGTGAGTGTGTGCCCACTGGCTATAGAAATCGAAGGGTATGCGAGCTGCAAGAACAAATGCCGTGAGACTAATCAGGACAAGAACAAACGGGGCAAGTATGTGGTTTTGAAGGAGCATCCCCAGGCTTATCGCAGCACCGATCAATAAGCTTGGCAGCAACAGTGATCCCAACAAGCGCGAAAAATCGAGTCGGCCCCGAGTGAGTTGAGTCAAAATGAGAACGGCTGAGATAATCGGTCCTAACCACTGCAAGTAGGCAAAATCAAGGAACCGGGGTACTACTACTATCAGAGGCGGCAGCAAAAGACTCCAGAGAATGATGTGGTTTATTCGCGCCATTCCTTTCGTCGTGGATGAGGCACTTTCTTGACGATAAGCGAGCTCCATTCCTGCAAGGTCCGTATGACGTGGAAGCCTGGCGCGATTGAGTTCGGTACTTTCGCCAGGCATATATGAGAGAGGAAAGCGCTCGACAAACACAGTATCCGACGCATGGCTGACGCCAGGGATATGTAGATACTCATTTGCTTTGTTACTTTTGTCTGATTCCATGTATTGTGACTCCTAAGTTCTCAGGTCCTGGAACCAACACAAACTGCAGAGCAACTTGATGGTGCCGGCCACGATTAACGACTGTAGAAAGTCCCTTTCGCTGGACCATTTTGTGCAAATATTGAATCCGCTCCTTGCTGTGGCATAGAATTGCGAAACCATAGAGTCTGGACAGAAGGAGAGGCCGAATTTCAGAGCCTGGGCTCATTGCATTGTTCAAATATTCTCTCAAGCTCTTGATAAGAGACGAGTCCGATGCATTTGGACCGGCCAAGCGGATACGATAAAGACAAGGCGGTTTATCCGCTCTTGTGGGTCCAACACAATGGGGTGCCTGCAGGCGCGCGTCTGGAAAGTAATCACGAAGCCGTTCCGGAGAAACGAGCTCTCGACGTGGGCGAGTCATGTGACAATACCAGAGTATGGCCAGGTGCTCTCTGATCTTCGAGCCTACTAACTTGATGCTCTTTGGCTGGAGCCTGATTTCCAGAGCTCCCTTCTGGGTCAATTGATAGTAAGAATGGTTGCCAAGGGAGTGCTGAGAGATTAGTCCTTGCCGGAGAAGATCCTGCACAACATTGTGGCATTTATCAGGAACGTCACCAAAGAATTTGCGATCTAACACTGCTCGAATTGTCAAACGATAGCGTGCGATGTGTCGCAGAACCCGATATTTCTTTTTGGTCGCCTTTTTCACTCACCAAACCTCGTATGGCAGAGATTCAGTGCAGCAGTAATTATGGAATTCAAGTAGTTTCTCCCTGGAATACTTACCCGCAAACTCGACGGCTATTCTCGTGTCAGCTTCACCTATGATCGCATCTGGGACTTTCTGGCCAGGAATAGCGATCTCGATGTCCTCATGATGCCATCTAGCTGCAAGCTGGGGATTGCTGGCCATGTATGACAGGTAAACGGATGCTAAGTGAACGTCGTGAGTCTCCTCACTACTGCGAGGATATCGACCCCCGGAACCACCAAAAAGCCGGGAGGCTTTCTCCGTGGCAATGACAGCTTGAATCGGTCGATATTCATCTGTCCATCGATTCTGGGCACGATATGAGAGCGCCCCAAGGTCTGGCTCCGGATCTTCCGGACTCCATCGAAGCAGCGGGCCTCGCAATTCGATTTCAGGATGGGAAACAATAGTGAAACAACAGACCAGATCGCTCTTCTCCAAAACGCGCAAACGACGCTTCGCATTCTGCTCTGGATGCTGTGTCTGTGGCCACCAGGTGCGGGCAACTTGCTCGATGGTCATACAGCGAACCTTGAAGAGCAGTGTTTCGAGAATGACCTGGTCGCGAGTCGTGAGCGATATATTGTCACACTCCATGCTCATGGTCTGTGAATATAATCTCGAGTGTCGCGACTTCCAAGACGGCTGGTCTTGGTAGAGTAGAGTGAGTTTTCGTGAAATCGAACCTAACGGACCTTGGACCAGTGACTTAAGAACTGAAAAAGGAACTCTGAAAACAGCTATGAATGACAGTGCGAGAGTTGGCCACAGAGTTGGTTCCAAGAGGGGTATTTGGTCAAGACGCGAAGGGCCAATACATAGCCCGTAGCGTCGGGGTGTGGAATATGAAAACTCTAAATCATATGGGAACGTCATGCGAAGCGCTTTCTTTGGTTGTGCGGCGTCGCTTATCGTATATCTGAGTTGTCGTGACGTGCCTGTGTCCGAGAAGTTCTTGAACTTTCCGGATATCTACTCCAGCATCAAGAAGCAATGTGGCGGTTGTAGCGCGAAGAGAATGGGGAGTGTAAAGATGCTCTCTGCCAGAAGCAGAAGAATCTTCACTGCTCTGCAAAGCACCAGGAAGTCTATCAAGGTAGCGCTGAACGGTTCTGTACATGCTGGTAGGCGATATACGCTTTTTGCCGAGCTTTTGACTCCTAGAGTTCAAATGAGCACGAAAAAGAGGACCTGATTTGATTTCAGCCTTCTGAAGGTACTCTTCGACAGCATCGGCAGCCGCAAAGTGAATTCCGATAGTTCTATGTTTATTTCCTTTTTCGGAGATTCTGAGAGTGCTGTGTTCTCCATCTTGATGAAAATCAGAGACATTAAGTCTGCAAGCGGTACCAATCCGAATGGCGGTATAAAGAAACACCTTCAGAATGGCTCTGTCTCGAGCATTGATAACGTCTTCGCCTGCAGGAAGCCCCATAAGCTGGCGAGAACGAGTTGCTGTGAGAGCTTTTGTCTCTTTGATAGCATCAGTTGAAGTGCGAGCGATAAACTGAGCGTGCGCTGGATTTGGAACTGTAATAGGTAATCTCAGCTCAGCTGCAGCTCCTGCAAGATATTTATAGAAGCTTGAGAGACTCGAGATTCGTCGATTCATTGTTTTGGGTGCGAAATCGAGTTCAACCATATGCTCTCGCCATGATAGAACGTCACCTACAGTAACCTGTAGCAGTCTCCAGGACTCTTCTGGCCAACGAAAGCCGTCTGGCCAGTGTATCGAGTCAAGAAAATCAAGAAAGTCTTTCACATCGCCTCGATAGGCTCTCTGGGTATGTTTACTCTCGCGACGGTGAACCCATTTCTCGAAAATTTCCGCAACTGACACATAGAAACCTTCGACACGGCGTCGAACCTCGGGAGTGTCTCGACCGGCGAGAATGGGTGGAAGTTCTTGAGCACTTCTTATGGTCGGCAGATTGATAGTCAACAGTTCTCCTTCATATGTTCACCGTGCATGATAAAATCTGTTATCATTCATTGTCAATATAAAAATGTAGAGCAGATTTCGGGGATACATATATATTGTCCTGGCTTGAGAAAAACGCTCAGAGAGGCTCTATGAGCGTCGTTTTTTGATAATCATGAGGAAACCCGACCAGAGTCGGGCATTTTGAATGAAATCTCATTCTATGATTCATCCGGCTGAAGAACGCTAATGATCTCAGCGGCTGTATTCTGGATGCGATCCAGGCTCATGGCCAACACATTGTGGTCACCATTGTAAAGCTGAATATAATCAACTGCAGCTGTGCCGGTGTCCAGTCCGATGGCCTGGGTGACAACAAAAGCAACTGCCTCAGCTTCAGTCTCTCGAACGGTCTTGGACTCTGGTCGATCACCGTTGCCATGGTGAAGCATCTCATGAGCGAACTCATGAACTAGAATGGAAAACTCCTCGGCTGCTGGCAGACCTTCCATAAGGGAGATAGTACCGCCTGAGGAGCTTCCGTCTGCGCCTCCAAGGTCGTCTTTATACTGGAGACTAATTCCAAGCTGTTCGACGGCTGTTTTCAGCCTGTCAGTGTAGTCAGACGGGTCGCCTTGGACTCTGAGGAGCTGGGGGAGATCCTCTCCATCAGTTTGAGATACGTCAAAAACGTGAACAGCTCTGAATCTACAGATTGTGTCATCGTCGGCGTTTTCATCGGACTTCTTGCCGATCATCGGAGCGATAATGGCAATGCCTTTTTCACCTTTGCGAACCCAGCGACCGAGTTTCTTCCAAGTTCGAAAACCAGCGACATGTGTAGCGTCGGGATTCTGAGAGGCAATGAGCATAACGTTGCCGAAGCTGTAATTGTGGAACCTGGCCATGGCCGCAAGGTAGGCGGTGAGTGTTTCACTCTGGCCGTGTTCCAAAGCTTCGGTAAGTTGCTTGAGTGCTGAGTCAGCTATTGATTTTGCTTGATCGAGTTTCATAATAAAGTCTCCTATGAGAAAGCCGAGCGCCCTGAAGACGCCCGGCAGGAATCGTAATCATTTCGAGGAACCTTGTTCGAAGATCCAGGTGTGAGCCTGGTCGAGGACTTTGATGACGAGAGGAAGATCGTCCCGGCCAAAGCTCGAGGTGCTCTTCCAGTCGTCGCCGTCCTTGTAGAGGCGCTCGACGGTAACGTTGTGACGGACACCGGAAGACGTGTCGTTAGCCCAAATAGCGGCTTTGACCTTTCCGAGTCTGATTTCGTGGATGGGTTTGTTGGTAGCCATTTTGTTTCTCCGTTTTTGTGAAGAGGACCATTCCTCTCACTTCAGCTGGGGGAATGCGTCCTCAAACACGGAGAAACGGAGTCACCTGCACCTAAGCGAAAGTGAACCGAGCGCAAGCAAACAACTGCCAGGTTCCTGGCCGCATCGCGGCCCTGGCGGGAAGTTTGCAGCGAGGGAGCTGGAGCAGGTGGGTGGTGACGAACTGGCTACCTAAACCAGAACGCTGATAACTCAGAAAAGGGGAAAATGAGAATATTGGGTGGACCACAATGAGTCCGGGTTTGAACATTGTGCGCCTTGAACGGTCGACGCGTAGGTAACGGTCAGCGGTGTACGGATGCGCGCTGTCTACTTGTGACCGAGACGCTCACGAATTCACGAGGTTGCTTCGGGCGGGTTGTTCTCACTTTCTGTTCGAATTTGTTCATAGACTTGCTTCAATAGCGTCTGACCTACGGTCTGTTGGAACTCTGATTCGTTCATGAACCTTGCTGTGATTTCCTCGTTCTGATCCATTCTGTCAATGAAGAGGCCCTCGAGAGCTTTGAGAAAGACATAACCAAAGTTTTCCATGGTGTTTGCCATAGCTGCTTGTCGTAGATTTGGGTCAGCTATTGCATCTTCCCTAATGGAGTCAAAGAACAACTGGTCTGCGGGTTTGAAGTCCGTCCCAAAGCGTTCATTCAACATATCTATTAGTTGGGACAATTCGATGGTTTCGTCGTGACTGGCTCCGGTGCCAACGGAAGTCGGACCGGATACTTCTCCGCCTTTGGTCTTCTCCAAGACGATAGATCCCTCGCTGATTTTCTGGAGGCGGTAGTATTTCAGAGCCACTTCATCGTCGAGGTTATAGATGGGGCCGGTATCTCGCCGGGGTAGCTTGGTAATCAGGAATCGGATATATGAATATAGCTTTTCTAGGTCAGAGTCCGTGAATGGAATCACCTGCGCGAGAAAAGCGTAGAGACTACGATAGGCAACCAGTACCTTGCGGAATTCCTCTTTGGTGTCCTCCTCAAGTTCGGCAAAACGTTTTACTGCTGGGTCAATACACGCATTCATCTTCGCGTGGTCATAATGTGTCTGGGAGGTCTTCGGTTTGTAGAACACCTTGCAGAACTCCTCGACTTCTGCCTTGTGGTAGACCTGTTGTGCATCGAGTCTCGCCTGCAGCTCGTATAACTGCCGGGCTTCCGCCTGCTCTCCAATAAGGGTCTGTTCATAATAGGGTTGAAAGGAATCGAGAATTTCCTGAGGTTCGTTCACGAAGTCGAGTACGAATGTATCCTCTTTGGCTGGATGGGTACGATTCAATCTGCTGAGGGTCTGAACAGCCTGAATCCCCGACAGGCGCTTATCAACATACATTGTGTGCAAGAAGGGTTGGTCAAAACCAGTTTGGTATTTTTCAGCAACTATGAGAACCTGATATTCCTCGCTGGAGAATTTCTCGGGGAGTTCCTTTTCTTTGATGCCTTGGTTCATGCGGACTTCGGTGTAATCGACGTTCTTAACGTCGGGGTCGACAACAGTTCCCGAGAACGCGACCAATGTTTTGATGTCTGTGTAGTTGTTTTCAGTGATGTACTTATCGAATGCTTGCTTGTAGCGGACGGCATGGAGGCGACTAGAAGTCACAACCATAGCTTTGGCTCTACCACCAATCTTGTGTCTGGTGAAAGCGCGAAAGTGCTCTATCATCACTTCTGTCTTCTGAGCGATATTGTGCGGGTGCAAGCTCATGAAGCGAGCCAGAGCGCGAGCTGCCTTCTTCTTATCTAATTCGGGGTCGTCTTCGATTGATTTGATAAGTCGATAGTAAGTCTTGTAAGTCGTGTAGTTTTTGAGAACGTCAAGAATGAAGCCCTCTTCTATAGCCTGGCGCATGCTATAGAGGTGGAATGGCAAAGGCTTACCATCTGGTCCGGAGTGACCGAATACTTCGAGCGTTTTGTACTTTGGCGTAGCAGTGAAGGCAAAAAAACCAATGTTCGCTTGTCTTCCTCTCTTGGCCATGGTGCGGAGTATTTCTTCTTCATAATCAGGCAAAGTTTCGCCGCCGGATTGCTTTTCAGCCTCTTCGCGAATAGAAGCCGCCGCCAAAACTCCCTTTAACTCAGTTGCCGATTCACCGCCTTGAGAACTATGAGCTTCGTCAATGATTACCGCGTACGTGCGCTTAGGAAGAGTCTCTATCTTCTCGGTTACAAAAGGAAACTTTTGTAACGTTGTGATGATGATGGGCACACCTGAAACCAGAGCTTCGGCCAATTGCGTGGAATCGGTGTCAATCTTCTGTACAACACCTTGCTTATGCTCAAATTGGTAGATCGTATTTTGCAACTGTTGGTCTAGTACTAAACGATCTGTGATGACAATGACGGAGTCAAAGACTTTGTCGTCTTGGTTGTCGTACAAACTTGCTAGACGGTGAGCCAACCAAGCGATGGAATTACTCTTGCCACTACCAGCTGAATGCTGAATCAGATAATTCGTTCCGGGGCCTTGAGCACGTGAGTCATCTATCAGTTTTCGTACACAATCAAGCTGCTGATACCGGGGGAAGATCATTGTTTGTTTTTTGATGGTCCTGCCGCCGAGTTTCTTTTCCTCGATCTGCAGGTGAATAAACCTGGCCAGAATATCGAGAAAACTATCGCGGGCTAAGACTTCTTCCCAGAGGTAGGATGTCCGGTATCCATCTGGATTCTCCGGATTACCCGCGCCGTGGTTATCACCACGATTGAAAGGCAAAAAGTAAGTGCTCTTACCGGAGAGGCGAGTTGTCATATAGACTTCGTCTGGGTCAACGGCAAAGTGAACAAGTGCACGCTTCTTGAATTGAAAGATGAGATCGTGATGGTCGCGATCATTACGATATTGACGGATAGCATTTCGCCAAGTCTGTCCTGTCATGGGGTTCTTAAGCTCGATGGTGGCCACGGGGATACCGTTTAGACTTAGAACAACGTCGAGCGTATTTCCATGTTTAGCGCTGTACTTGAGTTGGCGCGTAACCGAAAGACGATTTGCTGCATAGAGTTTCTGAATTTCAGGATTAAGGCCGCTGGCTGGTGCAAAGTACGCAAGACGGAACAGTTTACCAAAAGACTTGAAGCCGTGGCGCAAGACGTGTAGGCAACCCTCGTGTTCTGAATCGAGAGCCCTACAGAGGTCATCGAGAAGTGTTTCCTCTGCTTTGTCCTTCTGGAGGTTCTTTAGATACTCCCATTCGCCAGGCTGAGTCTCTTGAATGAATAAGAGCAGGGCAGCAGGGTCTAGCCCTCGCGCTTGGTCGAAACTATCGCGGTCTCCCTTCTGGTAGCCTCCGGAGGATAGCAGATGGTGCTCTATAGCAATTTCAAAGGCTTCTTCTGTATGTTGGCCAGGCATTGGACTAAATGACCTCCTTCGAGTTACATGTCGCGTATTGGAGTTTGGTTGGGTTCATTACGCAACCTCCTGGCGAACGTCAATCTTGCCGGTGACCGCAGCGGATAAAAGGGCGATGCGGTATTCGCGGAGCCTTTCGATGCTGTTGACGATCTTCCTCTCCAGCTTCTCTGTCCTCGCTCCATCTCGATTCAGGATGGTCATGATTTGGTCCTGTTCGTCGCGAGGAGGAAGAGTCGCTTCGAGGCTCTTGATCTTGTCTTGGTCAATGGTTGCCATCGTCACCAAATTGGCAAGGGAGATAAAGCGGTTGATAGCAGGGATCGAATTTAGAAAGTGAATCAGGAAGGTAGGGGTTATTGTCTTTTGCGCTGGTCGTGCGCGAACAACATGGCATTCAAAGACTGTGGTTTCTGGAACGTTCATAGCACACACAGAGCGTCCTACTCCTTCCAGCTTTAGCGATGAACGAACGAAGAAGATGTCCCCGGACTTCACGGCGTATTTCTGTCGTTCGACCTCATCTGCTTCTACTCGTTCCAGGCCTTCATGATCCACGAGGAAGTCTTCACGATATACATCGAACACGTTTACAAGTTTCGTGCCTGAGCCGAAGAACTCCTTTTTCTTGAATAGGCCATTTGACAAGGTCCCTTCGATTAAGTACTTGAGTCTTCTTATTTCCCAATGGTTCGGAATCTCGCCCAGCCACTCGACCCCAGAAGGCTTCATCTTGACGTCGGGGTTTAAGCCTTTTGTGACGGCGTGGCTTATGAAAGCGGCACGCTTCTCCTGAAGAAGCTCAATTTGCCGCTGCTTCTTCTGGATCAGCGCATCGATCCGCGCCGTCTCACGGTCGAGGAAAGCGGCGATGTCGCGTTGCTCATGCTTTGGAGGGACAACAAAGAGCGCATTGTCTAGGCCGTATTTGCCCAGCCCGAACCGGGTTATACCAGTGGAGGCAACCCGAAACTGGTCATTGATGCCACAGGAACAGAAGGCACGGAAGAGGTACTCTCCGTCTGTCCGTTGACAGTCAGGTCGAACTTGAGAAAGGTGGTAGCCGCAGAGAACGCCTAGCATATCTTCGGGCACATAAGCAGGGATAGCAATATCATCCCATGCTTCGGAATCCTTAGTGATGATTACATCGTCTGATCGAAGTGTGAATTTTGCGATCTCGGCTGATGTCGCAGTAGCTTTCATGAGGTCTAGGTCATCGCGGATACAATCGTTGTAGTAGACATCGACATAATTACAGAGGCGAACTGGCGCTTCTCCTTCTACAGTGTGCTTATCAACGTTGCTAAAACTTGCCTTGGCGATGTATTTGAGTTTGAGAGTGTCCCAATGCTCCGGAATCTTGCCTACCCATTCAATGCCGGACGGCTTGTAGGCTGGATAAGCTTTCCGCTTGCTGGTTTGTGCGGCGACATTTGTCATTCCGTCACCTCAGCAAGCATGTTGGCTATATCCTCTTCAATCTGCTTGAGGTCAGTCTCGATTTCTTCCAGCGGCCTCGGCGGGGTGTACTTGTAGAAATACCGGTTGAAGCCGATTTCGTAGCCTATCTTGGTTTTGGATTCGTCAATCCAGGCATCCGGTACATGCGGAAGGACTTCCCGCTTCATGTACTCATCTACATCTTCCTTGAGCGGCACGTTTTCGTAATCGCGCAGCTCGGGGTCGGGTTCCGGGTTTCCTTTGGCGTCAGTGCAAACACCCGCCGTCTCATCGCGCTCAGCCAGGGCCATGAAAATTGCTTTGAAGAGTGAAGCTGGTAGCTTCAAACCTCTAGCACTAAAAGCGTCTTTCAACAGCGTTGTGAATTCCTCACGGTTCTTGATAATACTTTTCGAGTCCAGATCACTCAGGGCCGAAATAATCGTCTCCTGAGTTTTGATCCCTTCGGCTATCTCAAGCTCGGCACCCTTGGTGTCTTTTCGCTTCTTGCTTGTTGCGAGATTGATAAACGGCTTGGTTTCCTTGAGGCGCGCTAAGCGTTCATCGGTTACACCGAAATTGAGCCGCAAAGGACGTTCTACAGTGATGCGCCGGTAACCAAAGTCATCATTATCAAAGAGGCGGATGTGCTCATTGTCAGCGGAATTCCCGTAAAGTCGGGTGATCTCGTCTCGCTGATCTTCGCAGACCTCGTGACGTTTGTTACCGAGTGATTTGCGCATTTTCTTGAAGAAACTGGTTCCGTCTATAAGCTGAACCTTCCCCTTCCGATTACTGGTTTTGCGATTGGTAACAATCCAAAGATAGGTGCTTATGCCGGTATTGTAGAAGAGCTGGTCAGGCAAGGCGACAATAGCCTCAAGCCAGTCATTTTCGATGATCCATTTGCGGATTTCACTCTCTCCAGAACCAGCGCCCCCGGTGAAGAGCGGCGAGCCATTGAAGACGATGGCTAAGCGCGTTCCACCTTTTTCGGGGTCCTTCATTTTACTGATCATATGCAGTAAGAATAGAAGGGAGCCGTCATTGATTCGTGGCAATCCTGCACCGAATCGACCACCAAAGCCTTGCTCTTCGTGCTCCTTCTTGATGTAGTCTGCTTCCGGTTTCCACTCTACGCCGAAAGGGGGATTGGCAAGCATGTAGTCAAAGGAGTCTTGCGGAAAGTGATCGTCGGTAAAGCTGTCTCCAAATTGGATATGCTCAATGTCCTGTCCCTTAATCATCATGTCTGAGCCACAAATAGCGTAGGCTTGGTCATTGTAGTCTTGGCCGAAGACCTCAAGCCGAGCATCCGGATTCAATTCTCGAACATAATCCTCAGAGACTGAGAGCATTCCTCCGGTGCCGCAAGCAGGGTCAAAGAGCGTTTTCACAATGCCCTTTGTAGTCAGCACGTCACTGTCAGGCATGAAAATGAGATTAACCATGAGGCGAATGACTTCGCGCGGTGTGAAGTGGTCTCCGGCTTCTTCGTTGGATGCCTCATTAAACTTTCGGATTAGCTCTTCGAAGATGTAACCCATATCAACATTGGAGACCCTGTCCGGATGGAGATCAATGTCACAGAACTTGGATACAACTAGAAAGAGGCGGTCGGCTTTGTCTAGCTTAGCGATGTGTTCTTCAAAACCAAAGTGATCAAGGATACTTCGGGCGTGACTCGAAAAAGCCTTCATATAGTGGGTGAGATTTGCGGCGATATTGTTCGGGTCGCCTTTGAGCTTCTCAAAAGTAAAGCGACTCGTGTTGTGAAAGCTCTGCCCGGCTACTTTGTTGAGAATGGGCTCCAGATTCTTGACCTTGCCGCCCTCCAGGCTGGCTGCCTTTGCCAGAACCTTTTCCTTGGTAGGCTCCAGAACGCAGTCGAGCCTCCGGAGAACTGTCAGAGGAAGCATAACGTCTTTGTATTGATTAGGGCGATAGGGACCGCGCAGAAGATCTGCCACGCTCCAAATAAAACTGACTTTGTCTCCGAAGTTATTCAATCTGCGGCCCTCTCGCTTTTTTGACTGGCGCGATAGACGGCGGCAGCCTTGTAAGTAGAATGTGTTTTGGCGTGACGGTCTGTGAGAACCAGATCACCTGTACTGGCACGACTTGTCCAGTAATTCCCCTCAATCCTTTCTGTAGGATTGCCGTCAAGCATAAGAAGCATACCGCCATGGTGTATTTCACTTCGATGTCGAACCTCTGCCTTTGGCGTATTGCGATAGACAGCTGCAAGCTCAAAGCCACCATCGGATCGTTCGATGAGCTTCGTGGCTTCACAATCTGAACTTGATTCTTCTGTCATCAACCGAAGATTCAATTGCGAATACGTTTGATGAATAGAAACGAAACCGTAAATGACAGGTGGCTTCGCACCTGTCTCGGGGTTAATCCAATTGGAGTTGAGTTCTAGAATCCAAGTACCACGAATATCTGGCCGCTTCACAAGCCAGCCACCAAATATGCGCCAGTGCCATGCCCACCGGTCAAACACAAGAAGAATGAAAATCAAAGATGCGACTACCGTTCCGAATGGCTTGAAGTAAAGCCAGAGGACAGAAAAGTTTGGCGGCCATGGAAGAGTTCCATAGAGTAGGAGAAAAACGACCCAAAGTAGAGCGACGACCCCCAACAAGACGGTTATTTGTAATCGCGTAAGAATCATCAGGAGAACCCCAAGTACTGCCAAGCCGCCAAAGAGAAAGCATTAGCCTGCTCTCGAGTCCATTTCTGTGATGAATGAAAGAGGTACTTGATGCCATTTACCTCAGTCCATTTCTTGCATGGAGTATCTTCCTGCGTGTTCTGATAGATATACACTATCATGTTGCGCACATCGTCTGTATAGGAAGCACCGCCAAACTGGTCATTGGGAACGTTGTAAGTAAGACACTCTACAAAGAACCCAGGGACTACCTTGGCAGCTTGGTTTCCAGCATCGGACATATCGACTGCTAAGTGTTTTAGAATACGAACTAGGCGTTTGAATCGGCGATTTGTCGCCGTGTTCTTTGACACACCGTTCTGGTAGTGCTGCTCGGGCCAGTTTTCAATAACATCGCCGGTGTCTGAGATGAGTCTTACTCCTGAACGAGATCTGTCAATTGCGAAGTACTCTCGATAGTCGAAGAATGGAGCTACATCTGCTTCGACCCTGTAGGAATTCTCCTTAATGTCGAAGGCCTTATTGCCACGCTTCACACTCGCCTTACCGAAGTGAGAAACAAGGGCTACTTGGAGTTCGTCTTTGAACGCTGCATATTTGTATTTCGAAGGAGTAATTCCAAAGTCCTCTGCCGTGTATCCTTCGGGAAGATCGTAGAAGAATGTATTGTGGCACTGAACGCCCACGTCTACATCGCTCTCCTGCCTGACATTCACCCGATTTCTGAATGAACCCTGAACAAAGACATCGATGTCGCGATGTTTGAGTTGATCGCTATTGTCAATGGCTGTGCGTATTGCCTTGATAGCGTTTTCGCAACGCTGCTCTTCGGTTTTGCCTGGACCTTGAGCCCAGGACGCGAATGTATCTTCCCATGTAGCCACGTGTGCTGTTTCCATTCCTTTCCTAAATTGTGAGATTCTCTTCAGTCATGTTCTTCGTACTCAACAGGCGTCTTGGGTTGAAGCTCATTGTTAAGCTGAGTGATAATCTCGCCGCACAGTTGAGTAAATCGAGTGATGTCTTCTCCTAGAAGCGGAACAGTGCGGCCCAACTGCTCATGCTCCTCGGCCTGGGCAGCATCTAAGTATGCTTGGTCAGCAATGCTGAGATTGTGTCCGACAACGTGACGCTTCTCAACGTTTAGTGCTAAAGCTTTGAGATCATCTTCGGGTAGAAGATTGAATGGATCGAGGGCAAGTTTCTTCCACTGTTCTCGAGCTCTGGTAATGTTCTGGAACCTGTTTCCAATAGATCGCTTAGTGAGTAGCTGATCGACACTCTCGGGTTGACGTAAGCGAATAAGGTGACGGTATACGACTTTCTGATAGGCTTCGAAGGCGGTCAGCACGTCCTCGTGTGCGTTGCCCATGAGTCTATACGCCAACTCCTGTTTGCCCTGAGAGGCTACTTCCTGAGCAAGTGTAACTTGCTGTTCGATGAGTTCAGCCTCCCGATCAAAATGAACCTTAAGATTGGGAACTCCACAGTCAGGACAGTATAAGCCGATTGCATAAACTCCATAATTGCGACCGCAAGTGTCACACGAAATATCCCTGAGTAGATCTTCACGCCAAGTAAAAGGGCGAGATTTCCTGGGCCGTTCAATCTTCATGTTAAGTTCAAAGAGGCCACCACCAGCTTTTTTCATGGAACGGTTGAAGTCTTTTGCTATACCATCAAAGTGCTCTCCAACATCGTCCATAACAGCCCACTCGAGATACTTCTGAGCAGCTCTGATGTCGTCGCGGAATAGAAACTCATCGTCGTCGTCGTCATGACCACAATAAGGACATGTTGTGCCGTTAGTACCAGGCTGGCGTCGGATGAAAGTCGCATCTTCAGAGGATATAGATCGGTTTTCTGGGGCGGTGCCGAACTGAAATAGGTTTGGTTCACACTCAGCAACTGGACACCATCGGTATATCTTGCCGGATGGACTTTTCGGTATTGGAATGGAGAGTTGCATTTCATCACGTGTACCACCGACACGATGACGCTCGAGCTTTTTGAATCGAAAGGGCTTGTTCATCTCACGGCTCCCTGTGCAGTCGATTATCACCGTAGAACTGCACGTTACCTACGACAGGATCTAAAATGCCGTTGATGTCATCAGGGTTAAGGGTGCGGGCGATGGCGAAGATCTTAACATCAGTGCTGGGCATTGCTTCGAGAATTCTCCAGGCCGAACCGACTCCTGTTGAGCCGCGCGTTATGATATCATCGACCAATACAATTGAACCGGTGTTTGGCGTAAGAAGGACCTGCAAAGATTCAAAATGCTCTGCTGGGGATGGACGATTAGCCGAACCTGCAGACTTGCGAACGGGCGAGACGCGCTCCAAGGCACAATCAAATTGATGCGCGACGCCTGCATTTACAAGTTCCTGACAAATACACAATGCAGGCCAGTGAGCGCCTTTTTGATGTAAACCGCTTTTTGGTATTGGAACTAGAATTGAGTCAGAGAAAAACGAATTCAAAGCAGAGTCTGGTATATTCTCTGCCAAGCGCTTGGCTGCGTATGCGGGCATGCGCATTTTGGCTTTATGGCTGTATCGGTCTTCCTTGATCTGAAGAATTGCTTTCTTGAATCCAACCATTTCCGCCGTTTTGGCGGGCGAAGGGTAGACCATGAATGAGCCGAATACTATTTTAGAAGGCTTGTTCTCCACTTACCTCATCCATATGAATTGGGAGAAACTCATAAAGTTCCTCTTGGTCAGTGAGCGGAATCGCTCCATAGTCGAGCATCTTGACTGCCCAATCAAAGCCCGCATCAACAACCGTCTTCAGGATGAAGAGTGGTCTTCCCAAGCGGAGCGCTTCCCAGCCCTGGTGCTGGGTGCCGCTGGTCTTTCCTGCCTCAATTATGATCGTAGCATCGCTGAGAAGGGCCATAGTGCGATTTCGAAGCGGGAAGTTACCCGGATAGACACGACTTCCAACAGCGAATTGAGACACTAATAAATGTTCCTCCCCAATACGATGTTGCAGAGAACGGTTCTGTGTTGGACTGGTTTGGTTCAGTGGTGTTCCAAGTACTGCAATGGTTCTGCCACCACATGCCAGGGCGGTCGTATGGGCAATGGTATCTATCCCCATAGCGAGACCGCTGACAACAGTCACCTTGTTTCGAATTAAAAACTCTGCGTATTTCTTTGCACTCTCTATTCCCACCTGAGTCGGCTTCCGAGTACCAATGACACAGACACGGACTCCACCGCGAAGCAAACTGGCATCACCCTGAATATAGAGTGTCAGTGGAGCGTTCTTTTCCTCAACTGGACTGAGCGGCCCCACAAATTGCTGAACGTTTGTTTCAACCATGATCCGTTAGCTCACTTTATATTTCATGCTCTCTCGGAGTCACACGGAGCAGTCCAAATATTCCTGCTCTGCTCGTCAAGAGCGATCACTTATTGTCATCCAAACAGGAAGATCGGAACCAATGTCGGGCGCCCGACATTCCTGACCTATCGGCGCTTAATTCCAAGATCGATCCCCTCTCTCGCGGCCATTTTCTGGATAGTCCCTGCGAAATAAGCGGACGCGCCATTCCTGAGGAGTTTACGTCCACCATGCTGATCATCAACAGCGTCGCGTGTAGCCGTCAGTGCCTCCGTGATGAGAACTTCTGGAACTAGATATGCAATTCGTCGGTGAAAACCTAGGCTTGGGTGAGGGTCAGTATCTCGCTTTCCAGACATCCTTTTCAAGTGATCACCAATCTCAGTTGCTAAAAACTCTTTGCGATCTAGTTCATCGGGAGAGAGTTTGGATACAGCAGGATGCTCTCGGAAAGAACTCTTCTTTCTTCCTGTTTTATTGCTAATAACGTTATTAACGTTAGTTGATATATTTCTAGTAATAGTTCTGCTGTCGATATTTTCGACAGCTGTAAAAGTCGAAATTTTCGACACATCGGGGGAGTTATCCACAGGATTTGTCCCATAAGTCGATTTTTTCGACACATCGAAATTCCGATAAGTCGAATTTTTCGACATATCGGTGGATTCGTCTATAACCTTCTGCATATTCCGCTGGAATAGCTCAATCGCGTCTTCCTTTGTAAGCGGTATCTCAAAGTAGATTATGTACTTATCGGAACCGCGCTTTACCATGTTCTGGCCACCGCGTTTGTGAAACTGCTTCTCTCTCTTTATGAATCCGTATTCCTCGAGGACCTTGAGAGCTTTCATGACAGTGTGCCGGTGTCCAACACCGACCTCTTTGGCTAAGGTGTCTTGACGTGGCCAACACCAGTTATCACCCTCTCCAGTTCGTGGATCATAAAAGCAATACTGCCTTAGGCGTTGGTAGAGAACGGTCGCAACTGGTCCCAGAACCGCTGCCCAATTCTCCCAGAAATAATGCGGGACCGGAACGATTCGGTGGGCTTGAGTGATCTCGTTGTAGGCATCCCGAAAACGAGGCTCAAGAACAAGCCTCTGCCTGCGTTCCTCGACCGACAGGCTTTCGTAATATGCTTCTACTTCTTGTTTAGTCAATTTGCCTTCCATGGCAATTTGCACCTCGAAATCATCTCATTTGCTTTTTCTGTAGTTTGACAGCTTCTTTAAGGGCTACCCAAATTTGATCCTCAGTAACTCGAGCTTTTTTGAATTGAACTGTTACCAAAGCAGCTGGTTTTTCAAGCTCGAACTTTCTTGAAAACTGCTTCGACTTGACCGTTAGAGAACGTTTCTCTCTGCGGATTTGCTTGGTCGAGAACTTTCCTTCTTTGATCCCATCCCAGAGCGAAAGTTGGCGCTGAGTATCTTTTTCTCTGAGCACCTGCAGCAGGTGTGTTTTCGTGGCGATGTCGGTCGACCGACATTCCTCTTTAACTTGGTCAGGAAGGTCGTTGAGAGAGAGAAGTTCTGTGATCGTGACTCTGCTCTTGCCGACAATTCCGGCCAGTTGCTCGTGCGTGTAGTTGGCTCGGTCGGCCAGGGCCTTTAAGCCCTCAGCTTCCTCGATTGGATTTAGGTCTTCGCGCTGTAGATTCTCAATAAGGGCGATTTCCTGCTCATCGTCAGTGGTGATCACTGCAGGAATCTTCTCAAGACCGGCCATGAGTGAAGCTCGATATCGACGCTCGCCAGCTACGAGTAAGAAGCTCTCAGCGTCGAGACGCTTCACAATAATCGGCTGCAAAACACCCTTCGCACGGATGGAATCGGCAAGCTCCTCAAGTCGTTCCTGATCGAAGTGCTTCCTCGGTTGATCTGGATTAGGGTGAATAGCCTCGAGCGGAAGGTTCATCAGATTATGTGTGTCACCCGTGAATGTATCAACGGGGTGCTCGATGACGGCTACCGGAGCTTCGCTGGACAGCCGCTCTGCAAGACCTTTGCTAGTTTGCTTCGGCATGAACGGCAATCTCCTCTGCTAAACCGCGATATTCTTCTGACTGCGGGCTTTTTGGTTCATAGGCTAAGAGCGATCTACCGGCTGCGCTGGCATCACGTAAGCGAGTGCCTGCGGAAATCACACTGGTAAAGACTTTGTTTGGATGCGCCTGCCGGATCGCCTCCATGATTTCCTTGGAGTGGGTTGTTCTAGACTGGTACTTGGTGACGAGAATTCCTGCCAGCTGGAGTTTCTTATTGATCTGCTCGCGCACGCGTGGAAATGTTGTTTGAAGCAGAAGCTGCATTGCCTTAAAAGCAAGATAGTCTGCCTCAACTGGAATGAGCAATTCATCAGCAGCGACAAGAGCATTCGTCGTGAGAATACCCAGGCTCGGTGGGCAGTCGATCAGAATGAAATCATAGTCAACTTCCATATTGTCAATGGCGCGCTTCAGGAAGCCTTCTCGCATAAGTTCGGCAGCGAGTTCCATGTCCGCCCTGGCTAGATCTATTCCTGAGGGCACAAGTGAAATGTTCACTTCGTCAGTTGTGATCGTTATCGAATCAAGAGTGGCCGATACAGGGCGACCGATCAGGGCGTTGTAAACGGAATTTTCGAGCTGGTGCGCTTCGATTCCACAACAAATAGTCAGGCTGCATTGGGGGTCAAAATCGAGAAGAAGGACCCTCTCCCCTCGCGCAGCTAGAGCCGCTCCAAGGTTCATCGTGGTCGTTGTCTTCCCTACTCCGCCCTTTTGATTTGCTATGGCTATGATTTTTGACATTATCAGCGGCTCCCACCAAATAAAGTGCTCTGAGCAACTCTGGCACTTGGCTTGGTCAGATTTGCAAAGCGCTCTACGTCTTGAACTTCGTCCTCTGTAAACACTCTCCAGTCGTTGCGATCGCGGCTTGGTTCCGGAATTTTTCCGGTTTTCACCCAGCGACGGAGAGTGTCAGCATGGACTCCGACACGCCTAGCAACCTCTGCTATGGTGAAGAATTTGTCTTGTGTCATGCTGTCTCCTCACTATAACGCTCTTAAACCTACTGTAACCTAGGGTAAGTAAAGGCAACGTACGGGTGTTGTGTCAACATAAAAACTTTAAACAACTTAAAATAATACTGATTTGTGAGATTCCCTAAGCGTGTACCAGACAATTAGATACGGACGGCCAATATTTAACTTCTAAGTGTCTGAATTGACTTGGAGTCACAAGTTGTCGGGCGCCCGACATAGGATAACGCCTTGAATGTACGGTAGATTAATAGCTAGTCGGACTTCTGTCCGATGGTTGTCAGTAAAGCTGTATTGCGTTTTCTGATGCCATCGAGCGAGGCGCAGCGCCCCGGTAAACCCAGATTCACCATTTGGGCTAAGGGGGCGAGTTTTACCAACTCGCGTTTGCTGCGTTACCTGTAGAGCCGGATGCCTCGAGAGGGGCTTGTCCGTGCTCGACGGAGGCTCGGCGGTGTAAACCCAGGTGTTTTCATCCTGGTCCAATCCCGTCGTTCTATCCGATAGGCTTCGACCTCTGGTCTTTCAAATCAGCACGAATATGGGCGACCGGGAAACGCCTGGCTTTGGCCAGGTCGTGTGTAATCAAAGTCGGTGCGAAGGATATCAACGCCTTCAAATCCGCCCAGGGGGTTCGGTTCCTCATCTGAGGGCCGTTCAACCTGCGCCGACGTAGGGAGTTCGCATATGGCGACATATGCGACCGGGTTTGACTGACTCGGGGACCGTTTGAAAAGAACGGCTGTGAAGAGCTCAACTATGAAATGGGCAAAGAGGAGAGATCCTCGAGCCCTTGTCGGTAAAACTAGAGAGAGACGGTGCCGAACTGCGACAATTCGAGCGCTGATGGGTAAGGGGGAGCTTCTGTGTTCTGCCCCCAGAAATCCAAGACGACAGTCTTGGGAGACTATGGCCAAGGGGAACCTTGGTACATACAGCGCCGGATCGCGGGAATCTGCCCGCTTAGCGACGTGACTCTTTGGTTGAAGGTGCACACTAACCGGGGAACCTCTGCGGATGCCGGTATGGTGGCCGGTGCCTTCTTTGGTCAAGAAGGTGATTGAAACTCCGTAGAGGGGGAGTGTGTCCTGAGTAGGTAAGCGACGGAAGTCGGGGAACGAGTAGCTGGCAGTTACGAATTCCTTCCTGCGCTTCGGGTGGTGCCGAGCGCTATAGGACGAACGAAAGGGACGACAGGAATACCTAGCTCGATAGGTATGCTCTGGCCATGGGAGAGACGAAAAAGGTCTCTCCTGTGGCAATGTGAGTCTCGGAAGAGCTTTCGCTCTAGAGGAGATTTTCCTGACGGGAACTCTCTTCTGGCAGCGGAGCGACGACCTGCACTCGGGGTTTGTGAAGCCCAAACGAGTGCAGGGTTTTTTTGTTGGTGATGGAGACCTCTATAAGATGGGTCCCGCTATGTTGGAACACAGCGGGGCCATCAGAGGACGTTCAGCGCCGACAGAAAGGAGGTCTGATAGTGGCCAGCTCGCTGGCACTAGCGAACGTACCTCGGAACCGCTGGGAGCGGCACCGGGTGACAGACAGGAGGCAATCGGGATCGAGCATGTTCATACGTGCTCTCCCTGACAGTGCCGGAGTCTGGATGCCTGGGGTGCGATAGCATGGTGCAAGAGAGCGGCTGCCAAAAGGATTGTGCAGGCGCTGAGGGGATGCCTGTCGTTTAACACGACGAACTTCCCCTCGTCTTTGAAGCACCATGCGGCAAAACGGCGATAGGTGGATGATGGCCGGAACCGAATACAGATGTGAAGCCCGAAACCTCGAGGCGTTCATTCAACAACTCGCCGTTTCCTATGTGGCGAAGGGTTACTGGTGGTATGTGACCGGGTGGATTCCGGAGCGCAAAGATCCAAGGGAGATCGATGCCAAGCTGATCGAGAAGTATGGCATTGGAATTTCAAAGCAGGCCAGGGCCAAGAGGAAAGCGCGGGGCCTGGCCAACATGCACTATCTTCGACATGAGCGCTTCTTCGTGCTGATTGCGACTAGAGGAGCTCATGAGTTTCGAGTAATCGAGGCCGATTCCATTCGAGATATCCGGCGTGAGC
>Ga0164310_10000313_pt1 | contig 25232 bp, 29 predicted proteins | sample GuaBasSedimGuay1_FD_121795 | JGI IMG/M metagenome (GOLD analysis project Ga0164310, IMG submission 121795) | Subseafloor sediment microbial communities from Guaymas Basin, Gulf of California, Mexico - Guay1, Core 4569-9, 0-3 cm | ecosystem: Environmental > Aquatic > Marine > Hydrothermal vents... | reverse complement strand
ATTTTATTTGCATATTATGTTAAAAACAAGAATCATCCTTTTGTTTTTGGATGGTGGGCATATACTTTCCCCCTTGGTGCATTTGTCATTTCAAACGGAGCTATTGGAAATATTATAAATGTTTCATTTTTCAGTTATATCATTCAATTTGGAAACATATTACTTTTGTTGGTTTGGTGTATAGTATTTTATCTAACTTTGAAACAGACATTAAATGGAGAAGCTTTTAAAGGTCATGTTGAAGAGGAACAAAATAAAATGTAATAATAGATAAAAATATTAGCTTAGTAAGTATTGGTATATTTAAACATGACAAATAAAACAAAAATGATTGCATTTGGCCCTGTTCCATCAAGACGCCTTGGGCAAAGTTTAGGCATAAATAATATTCCTCCTAAAACCTGTTCATATTCATGTATTTACTGTCAAATTGGTAGAACCCTAAATATGAATGTAAACAAGCAGGTATTCTACGAACCAAAAGAGATACTGGAAGAGGTGAAAAATAAAGTAAAAGAATCAAAGATTAAGGACGAATCTATTGATTATCTTGCTTTTGTGCCAGATGGAGAGCCTACATTAGACATTAACCTTGGTGAAGAAATTGAAATACTCAGTTCACTTGGAATTAAAATTGCAGTTATTACAAATTCTTCTTTGTTATGGAAAAAAGAGGTTAGAGATAAGCTATGTAAAGCTGACTGGGTTTCAGTAAAGATTGATGCTATAAATAAAGATATCTGGAAGAAAATCGATAGACCTTATAAATCTCTGAAACTTGATAGAATACTAGATGGCATATCAAAGTTTTCAAGAGCTTTTGATGGTGATTTAGTAACAGAAACAATGCTTATCAAAGATGTTAATGATTCTGAAAAAGAATTAGAAGCTATTGCTGATTTTATCTCTGGGTTAAATCATAAAAAGAGCTATATTTCCATCCCGATCCGACCACCAACTGAAAAATGGGTTAAACCCGCAGATGAACAAGAGATAAATACCGCATATCAAATTTTCAAAGAAAAAGAGATTGATGTAGAATATCTCATTGATTACGAAGGAAATTCTTTTGCATTTACAAAAAATGTTGAAGAAGATCTGTTGAGCATTACCTCAGTACATCCAATGAGAAGAGAAGGTGTGGAAGTTTTTTTACAAAAAGCAAATGCAAACTGGGAAGTAATCAATAAATTACTCGGTGAAAATAAGCTAATTAAGCTGCAATATCATGGAAAAGATTTTTACATGAAAAAGATAAGAAATTAATTGTATTGCTAAATATATTTTAAAATATTTGATTTAATTCATTTGGAATCGTAATTTCACAATTTTAATGTAATATTATTCTAAAAGGTGATTAAAAGAATGATCAAATAACCACATATTGAACATATCATATTCATCATTTGCAAGATATTCTCCAACAGTTATTAGTTCAGGATTCGTAAGTTCATCACCATGAATTTCCAAGAAATCTTTCATTCTGTTACAATATTTTTTGTAGAATTCACATGCAGATAAAATTGTTTCCTTTGAAATTTCAGGATGATTTTCCAAAATATGGGTGAGTTGTAAAATGCCTGAATCAGTCTCAAAATTACATATTTTACATTTCCATTTTTTCATTTATTAACCTTCTCAACCCCATTACGGTTTAGAATTCTAATATTAAATTACTTATAAAGATTGTGGACGATATGAGTAACACCCTCATTTAAGTTACATAAAATAAGTTTTTATTATTAATCATCTAGAAATATTTAAGTTGCCAACTGTGATTCGTCTGACTTGTAAAAATCTAAAAAATGTGGTATAGCTATGGAAAATACAGATGTTTTAATAATTGGTGGCAGTGCATCAGGTATTGTTACCGCGGTTACAGGTAAATCAAATTATCCAGATAAGACATTTATGGTCGTTCGTAAGGAAAAACAGGTAGTTGTGCCTTGCGGAATTCCTTATATTTTTGGATCTTTAGATGGTAGTGATAAAAATCTCATACCGGATACAGTTTTAGAAAATCCAGGTATAAAACTTAAGGTCGATGAAGCAATTTCTGTTGATCTTGAAAAAAAGATATGTAAAACATCTGATGGGACAGAAATTGGTTTTGACAAACTTGTATTTGCAACAGGTTCAGATACAAAAGTTCCTAATTGGCTTAAAGGTGCAGACAAAGAAAATGTTTTTACCATACCAAAAGACAAAATATATCTTGACAAGGCTTTATCTAAACTCAAAGATTGTAAAAAAATCGTTGTTGTAGGTGGCGGCTTCATTGGGGTTGAAGTGTCTGATGAGCTAAATAAGAAAAATAAAGATGTTACTATTGTTGAAATATTGCCACATGTGTTATCCCTTGCTTTTGATAAAGAAATGGCTGTTAGAGCAGAAGAAATTCTTAAATCACGTGGTGTAAAAATAAAATCCGGTGTTGGAGTAAAAGAAATACTTGGAGATAATAAACCAACTGGTGTTCTACTTGATAATGGCGAGACACTTGATGCAGATGCGGTAATTCTATCAATAGGATATAGCCCAAATACGAATCTTGCAAAAAAAGCAGGATTGGAACTTAATGAAAAAGGTTTCATCAAAGTTGGTGAATATATGCGAACAGAAAATCCAAATATATTCGCTGTTGGTGATTGTGCTGAAAAAAAAGATTTTTTCACTAGAAAAACAAGCAGTATTATGCTTGCATCCACAGCTTGTGCTGAGGCAAGAATTGCTGGTATGAGTCTTTATAAACTTTCGGCTGTAAAGACATTTGGTGGCACAATTGCAATTTTTTCAACAGCAATTGGAGATACTGGCTTTGGAGTAGCAGGTTTAACAGAAGATATGGCACGTAAAGAAGGTTTTGATATTGTCGAGGGTAGTTTTGAGGGAATTGATAAACATCCTGGAACTTTACCTGGTACAAATAAACAGATGATAAAGCTAGTTGTAGCAAAAGATTCAGGTATGATACTTGGTGGTGGTGTTATTGGGGGACTAAGTGCAGGAGAGTTAACAAATATACTTGGATTTGTCATTCAAAATAAAATGACCATAAATTCTCTTTTGACTGCTCAAATTGGGACTCATCCATTAGTTACAGCACCTCCAACTGCATATCCTCTAATAAAAGCAGCTGAGGTTGTTTCAAAGAAGCTCTAATAATTGGCCTGTAAAAAGAATTTCATTGGAATTTCTTTTTGATGATGGTTGTAATTCGTCAACCTCATCTTTTAAAAAATTAAATTTCTAAACAATGAACAGTTATTAAAGAATCTTACTTTTGACGATCCGTTTCATTTTTTAAGGAACATTAATTGAATGTTTTGAATGTGAACTATCAAATAATTAAAAAACATAGGGGAAGAGAAAAACTAGGGATATGATATTATGAAACATGTGCATTATACAGATATTGAAGCAGAAATTCCAGATGTTGATGGATTAAAAGATGTAACTATTCGATGGCTGATTACAAAAAAGGATGGTGCAAAGAATTTTACTATGCGGTTGTTTGAAGTTCAGCCCGGCGGATATACTCCTTCACATCAACATGACTGGGAACATGAGGTTTTTATTGTAAAGGGATCTGGTGAATTACGCGATAAAGATAGTGCTTATCCCTTTAAGGTGGGTGATGTTGTTTATGTGCACCCCATGGAATGGCATCAGTTTGTAAATACTGGTGACGATATTTTACAGTTTATTTGTGTGATTCCATATCAATCTTAAAACTAATTTTTTTTCTTTTTTTTAGTGGAATTTAACATTGTTTTATTACATGGATAGTCATTAATATGGTTGTGCTAAATTTTTACACAAACATTATATAGTAAAAAAACAATAATCCTTGTTAAGTGATATTATGTTTGAAAAAATAAAAGAAAAAAACGTACTAAAAAGCAAATGGAATTATATGATCATTGGTGCAGTCATAACAATGATTGTTCTTTCTGGAATTATGGTCATAGCAATGAAAACAAGCTCAGATGATCTAATGATCAATGAACATAAAAGTAAATTTAATACAATCGAGGAAACAGTTCAGGCAATCTATGATGGAGTAGATGCATTCAATACAGCACATAGCGAAGAAATTGAAGAAATAGGTGCATGGTCTGTTATAGATATTTTAAACGTAACAGATAAAATAGTTGCAAAACATCCTGAATTTAGCGACATGAAAGAAACAAAAATACTAAGTCTTTGTAACGCAAAAATTGCATATGACATGCTTGGAGAAGACGGAAGAAGAAAAATATCAACTATGATGCCTTGTGCAATTGGAGTATATGAAAAATCAGATGGGATATATATATCAGGTTTCGATATGAACATGTTTGCTATGATCATGCCAAGCAACATTGGAAATGTGCTTAAAGTAGTAGCAGAAGCCGATGCAGAAATACTTTCACATGCAATATCAGAATAACAATAATATAAAACATAGAAAAATCATCAAGGAGCAAAATAAGATGATTGAACTATTTAAATCAAAGAAAAAGAATAAAGAAAAACCAATTCAACCAGATGAATGGCCAAAACATGTAGAAACATTAAATCATGCCTCCTTTGATCAATTCATAAATAAATACCCTCTATCGGTCATTGATTTCTGGGCTCCTTGGTGTAAACCATGTAAAACAATGCTCCCACGTTTAAGAAGACTTGAAAGATTATATGTGGGAAAAGTCGCATTTGGCAGAGTGGATACTCAAATAGAAAAAGACATTGCAAAAAAATACAACATTATGGGTATCCCACACTTTGGTTTTTTTCATCATGGGAAAAAAATAGGAAGCGCAACCGGAGTGAAATCCGTTGGAGATATGAAAGAATTAATTGATACATATCTCTCAAAATATTAATAACAAATTCATATATGTATCATTGATTTTGTAATGCGAAAAAAAACATTATCGATTCAATGTAATATCTGTGGAAATGAAATTTTTTTATATGTAAAGTTTGGAAAGGGACATTTAATTCGCTGTTGGAAAAATAAGATCATTAAAGATAATTCAATAAAAGAAGGAAAACATGTTAAATGTCAATGTGGAAACATTATCGGAATTGATAACAGCGTATTCATAAAAATAAAAAAACAAAATATCAATATTAAATGATTCATCACAATTATGCAAAATAATAATATAAAAAAATGTAAAAACTAATGTTTTTTGTAACTTAGTTTCATTATATATTATGTACAAAGAAATACATAATATCTAGATGGTGTGAAAAAAATGAAGAATGAAACCTTTAATAATATAACACATGAAATACATGTTTTTCTTATTTTATCAACCGTAAATATCATCTTTGGAGCCCTTACAATGGCTATTGGAATATCAACATTCATCAACAACATCCAAATGATAATTCCATTTCAAGAAGGATTTTTTCCAAATAGTTTTTTTATTATTTATGGTGGAATAGCATCCATTATTGGTATCTGGTGGATCATATTAAGTGTATCAAATTTAGATTTTATTACAGATTTAAAAATCGATTTGTACAAAAAACGGAAAAATATTTCAGATGAACACATCACAAAGACAATCATTCAGATGGTATCTTATTACCGAGAAAACAATAAAACAATCAGGAGGATGATTATCATCAGTAAAATCGGAGGATATTTCTTTATTCTAATCGGTATATTATCAATAATTAATACAAGTAAAGATTTTTTAGAAAGCATTATCTGGCTAGATCAATTGCTCAGTCCACTTGGAATAATTTTAATGTTTATTCTAGGTATTACCAGTCTTTTCATTCCACGTATTTTATCGAAATATAATACAATATGGGATTCTAGAATTTCAGAAAGCAAAGATGTTGAAAAATTATTTCATCATCAATTGAGGACAGAACAAAATGAAAAATAGAAGAACCCAATATGAGATTTATTGGGAGATTCTTACACTCTGTAAGAATCCAAAAAGTTATACAAAAATCATTAACCACTGTAATCTAAACTCTAAAATTGGAACCCCATATCTTTCCTTTCTTTTAGAAAAGAAATATCTAATTTTGTTAGAGGATAAGACTGGTTCTCAATATCAAACAACCGAGGATGCTCACGTTTTTTTATCTCTTTTTTCAAAAATGTATAAAGAGCTTTTTAATAAGTATGCATCATCTAAATAATAACTTAGTTTCATAGCTCATTATATAGTTATTTTTATATTCAATATTTATAAGGTGATAAAAATTATGAAAAAAGGAATAATACTTGGAATTGGTTTGATAACAATGCTTCTTTTAATCACGCCAGTAATCCCTGCAAATGAATATAATTTAATCGAAAATGCACAAGATCAAATAATTAATAATATCGAATCAAAAAATAACTTAAAAGAAACAATTTCTAATACATTGATGCAGAGTATTAATCAAAAAGGATCTCAAAGGATCATATCATTTCTGTTAAATCTTATAATTTCATTGATATTTTCCGGGATAGCAACAATTTTTGCAATCATATTTGGACCTTTATTAGCAATTTTTGTAAAAATTATTACAGCCCCTGCAATGATTCTTGCAAAAATTATTGAGCTTATATTTGGCTCAATAAATTCATACAATCAATAAAAGAGGCTGAAACAAAAAATCTTAATTCTTTTTTCTATTTTTTTTATTGACAACAACCCACATATTTTATATATAATTCATAATATATTATAATTGAAGATTATGAAATATGCTACAATAATTATACTATTAACTCTGCTGATTATCTCTTTTCAACCGCTTATAGTTTCAGAAGAAACAAATACAAATGATTTACCTTCCTTTTTCAGCTGGAGAGATATTGATGGTATTGATTATTCAACACCAGTAAAAAATCAGGCACCAGCTCCAACCTGCGAAGCTTATGCATTATGTGCATCATTAGAAACAATACTTCAATATGAAACAAAAGACCTTTACACCCCTGACCTTTCAGAAACACATTTGTATTTTTATGCAGGTGGAACATTTGATGCTGGATATGTAAATATTATCGATGCAGCAAACTATCTAATGGGTCATGGAGTTCCTGATGAAGGATGCTATCCAGACCCACACAGACCTTATGACTATCCATATACTAGCCTAGAAGGTTGGGAAAATAGAACCGTGAAAATAACTGAATGGGGTTGGGTAGAACCAAACAATGAAGCAATAAAACAAGCATTAATTGATCATGGGCCACTTGCAGCTTGTTTTTATCTTTACAAAGATTTTAATTATTATACCGATGGTATTTATAAACATAAATGGGGCGAAGTAAACAGTGGGCATGTGATGAGTATTTATGGTTATGATGATGGAAAACAGTGTTGGATTATAAAAAACAGCTGGGGAAAAAGATGGGGCGATAATGGCTGGATTAAAATGGATTACGATTCAACATTGTTTGCAGATTGGTATGGAGAAAACACAGGTATCATGTATATTGATGGAGTATATGGAAACATCGAACCAGATGTGCCAAAAGTTTATATTAAGAGTCCTAAAATCTATCATTCTTATTTGTTTGGAAATAAGTTTTATCAAATACTAAACAATATCCCAGGTATCCCCGAAGCAGCTTCAAGAATTATTGGTTCCATAACCCTTGAAGTCAGTGCTGAAAACACTGAAAAAATCGAGTTTTATGTCGATGATCAATATCAAACAACAGATGAGGCTGCTCCTTTTGAATGGGCCACTAAATTACCAAAAGGATCGCATACAATTGAAACCTATGCATATGATTCTGATGGAGATGTCTCAAAGGACCTCCTTGAAGTATTCGTTTTATTATAAAAATAAGTTTTCAGGGAGTTAAACTTCTGGTTTACCCTATTACTTTTGTTCTCATCAACCATTTGCTTTCTTCAACTAAATGGCATTTAAAACCAAGATTACTCCACCTAGTAAATTCCCTTTTAGAGATGTTTTACACCAATTTTGATTTTCGTATGAACTATATTTTTAAATATTTAATCCATATATGGGCTTTTATGCAAAAAGATGCATTACTTGAAATTCTTTCTGATTGGAATTTTTGGGCAAAAGAAATAGATTCAGGAATTAAGAGAGAAGAATATGTAAAAAAAATTATTAATCTCATCACTAAAACCAATCAAATAGTCTGTATTACAGGAGTTAGAAGAAGTGGCAAATCAACAATAATAAAACAAATCGCAATGGAAATAATCAAAGATACAAAAAGGGAAAATATACTGATAGTGAATTTTGAAGATGAAAGATTTTCTGAAAGAAATCTAAAAACACTTATAGATATATATAACTGTTATCTTGAAAAAATAGGGCCAGATAAGAAACCTTTTGTTTTTTTAGATGAAATACAAAATGTTATAGAATGGGAACGATTTGTAAGATGGAAACATGAGAAGAAAGAAGCGGAAATCGTTGTTACTGGTTCCTCCTCTAAATTACTTAGTGCAGAGTTGGCAACCCTGTTAACAGGAAGACACTTGATGTTTAATATCTATCCCCTGTCTTTTAAAGAATTTTTGAAATTTAGAAAATTACATGTAAACTCTGAAATAGATATTGCTACGAAAAGAATAGAGATAAAAAGATTGTTTCATGAGTACTTAGAATTCGGCGGATTTCCCGAAATTGTTTTATCCTCTGAGAAAAAAAGAGTTCTTTTAAGTTATTTTGAAACTATAATTTCAAGAGATATTATAGAGCGATACAATATACGGGAAAGGGAAAAAATAAAAACACTTGCAAAATTTTACCTAACAAATATTTCTTCCACAATAACCTATAATAAGGTTTCTAAATTCATTGGTATACCTCTTACGACAGTTGAACGTTTTTCTGAATATCTTAAGACTGCGAATTTGATATTTTTTATTAAAAGTTTTTCTTATTCTCTGAAAGAACAGGAAAAAACACCAAGGAAAGTATATTCCATAGATAGTGGTTTATCAAATACCATCGGCTTTCGATTTATGAAAAACTTTGGAAGAATCATGGAGAACATAGTTTTGTTAGAATTAAAAATACGACAGACATTCAATCCAGGTATTGAGATATTCTATTGGAAAGATTATCAACAACGAGAAGTTGATTTCGTTCTGAAGGAGGGAACGAAAGTTAAACAATTAATACAAGTTTGTTACAATATAGATGACATGAATACAAAAGAAAGAGAACTTCGAAGTTTGATAAAGGCAATGGATGAATTTAAATTAAAAGAGGGGATTGTGATCACAGAAGACTTTGAAGATGAAGAAAGAATTGATGGTAAAAAGGTGTTTTATAAGCCAATATGGAAATGGTTGTTATCTCCTTAGTTTTGATTGTTGGCTATTCAATTTTTTTTACAACCGATCAAATCAGTTGAAGATGGCTAAAATAATCATTCCTAAGAAGTAAAATTACCAAATATATAATTTAATCCTTGAAAATAAGTTTTTCATGAGTTTAATCCCATATTTGCACTGAAGTTTTTCCACATCATTCATTCATGTTTTCAAATTGACTAACAATCAAAAAGTCTACTTATCTGCAAAACGTCGGTTACAATCCAGCAAACAATTTTTGATTCTTTCATAAGGTATTTTGATAATTGGAAAGAATGTTATAATCTGTTGTATCCAACTTCCCTCTTAATAAGTTCAATTACATTTATCCTCTTATTATTAATGGAATAAATAATGCGATAATCCCCAATTCTGAGTCGATATTTCTTTGTATTGGTATCTTGCAATTCTTTATGATTGCAATGTGGTCGAGATGTTACTGGATCTTCTTTTTGCTCCTGTAAATGTTTTCTTATTTTATCCTGCATATTCTTTGGTAATTTTTGAAATGTTCTTTGAAATGTTCTGGATACAAGAACTGAGTAAGTCATTCAGCTCACAGCTCATCTAGTGAGATAAAATCTTCTTCTGCAAGGATCTTATTCCATTTTTCATCCATTTTTTCCATGCATATCATTTGATGAGTTTTCTTACAATATTATCATAGGTTTCGCCTTTTGTTCCAAGGTTGAGTAATGCTTTTTTTTTGTTGTGAAATTGAAATTGTCGTATTTGTCATATCACACCTTATAATTATTATAATCACCATAATTTTTATAATTTTTTATTTCATTCTATCCGAACAATTCCCCCATACCTCATCAATCACACAAAATCTTGTACCATATGAACACTATCTAAACGGTGTGTTATCAATCACACACAAAAATGGGATTTTTCAATGAAAACAAGAAAAGAAATATGGAATAATCAACTAAAAAAATTATAAATAATTATTACGTTTAGAATTTGGAACCATAAAATGAAACAAAAAAAACTAATAATAGCGATTATTGCTATTATCATAATAATTTCTTCAATTGCCATCTACTTATTATCACAACAAGACTCAAGAGTAGAGGAAACATGCTTTATGACATTCAATAAACTTGATGTGGAACCAAGAGATTTTATTAACATTACCGAATCTGAAATACAAAAATATTCATTTATTACAGAGGGAATCACATCTCAAGAGATGTCTAAAAAATGTGAAGATTTTGAAGAATTCCTTAATTTCTTGGATCAACATTCTACAAGAAATATATACTATAATGATAAATATTATCATATCTTATATGTAACACCTTGATTTATTAATAATTAGAAAAATATGGTTTTCATTTATGAAGATACTAAGGTAATCGAATGTTTCTTCTTTGTATCAAATAGACATAAAGAATAATATTGAAGCTTCATTCATCAGATTTTAATAACCAATTCCACAATGGCATAAATGTGATTTTTCTTCCGTGATTTTTTTCAACTTTTTCAAAGTCCTCTGTAAGAATTATTCCTTCGTCAAGCTTGAATGTTTCCATTGCAGATATTAATCCATCAATCTCTCGTTGTCGGGTTTTTTCATTGGTAACATTCCAACAGATTTGAATGAGCATTGTAGGCTTTAATCCCTCTTTTATTAGAAAATCAACTTCATGTTGTTTTTTGTCCTTCCAGAAAAAAACATCTTTTTTTCTTCGTAATAGTTCTAAAAAAACAATATTTTCTGCGTTTCTTCCAAGATCTTCAGAGATTCTGAATGCTACAGCGTTTCTAAGGCCAGTATCGATACAATAGCTTTTTTTATTTTGTTTAAATTGTATTTTTGTTTTATAAGAGAAAACAGGTACTGTGAGAATCATAAAAGATTCTTCAAGATACTGTAAATGTTTCTCAACGGTTTCAACACTGACATCAACAGCATTTGCTATACTTCTAAAAGAAAATTCTTTGCTGTTATTACTTAATAGATGATAACTTATTTTTCGAGTGATATCATATGAGACATTATAGCGGGCGGAGATATCTCTTGCAAGGATGTCGTTATGGATGTTTGTAAGAATCGTTTTTCGTTCAAAATCGTTTTTCCCGATGATCTCTGGAAATCCACCAGCCAGGATATATGTTTGTAAATGATGAAGGATCTTATTTTTATGGTATGCAAGATACTCATTTGAGAAATTATTCCAACCAATAAAACATAGATATTCTTTAAAGGAACAGGGAAAAACAGTAAACGTGACATGTCTTCCCGTGAGCACTCGCCCAATATCTTGTGAGAGAAGGGATGCAGAGGAACCTGAGACGAATATTTGTTTGAACCTTCCTTGATCATATAAGGTTCGTATCCATCGCTCCCAACCAGTTTTTTGTTGGATTTCATCTAAAAAAAGATAACTAACATTAGGGTTAATTTTTTCAACTGCTTTCATGATTTCATCAAATGATGCAGCGTTTAATTCTACATCATCAAAGTTTAAAAAAACGATATCCTTTGGATGAACTTCCTTATTTTGTAAGATAGTAATAATTTGATAAAGAGTTGTTGTTTTCCCTGATCTTCTCACTCCAATGATATCTTTGATATGTTTGATTTCAAGAGTTTTTTGTATATCACTGGTTATATCTCTTTGAACACCAGATAATTTGTTAATAGACGTGCTTTCAGCCCACCAGGGATTCCAGTTTCTTATTGATGCTTCAAGCATATACTGTAATTAGACGGTTTTATTTATATATGTTTCTATCAAAGTCGACAATTTATAATATTTTTTGTCAATAGTAATCTACAATAATCACTCAAACATTGCTAAGTACAATACATACAAACCCAATAAAAAATAAGCCAGTCAACTTAGAATATGTAACACCTACATTCCGCACTTTTCTAAGAAAAACATCTCATTTTCTTAATTTCTTTATCCGTCAATGAAGGATTCATTGGCAAATCGTATAACTCTCATATCATACTGTCCTACTATTCCTATTTTACATGTTCATCTCCACGGTACATAGGGTTTCAACCCTTCTTCAAACTCCTAAAGCGACATCCAATCTCTCAACTAATCTGTATTTTTTTATTTTTTCCCGGTCAAACCCCAATTCCATACACGGCCTCATACTCTGTTCCAAACAAAGACAATACCTTCCGTGGTGTATCCCAAATGTTCATCACATCCAACAACATACCATCCGCATCATACAACACACTGATTCCTTCAAATACTTGAAACATCCGCCGTATCGTCGGATGATCCGTTGGTTGCCCTTTCTGATCAGGAACTGTTTCATGAACCTGCTGAAAATTCATACGAAGTTTCCGTTCGGCAAGAGCATATACCAGAAGCCCCAATCATATGATACTGCCATTTCTTCTGCAGCGTTCCCACTCCCTGCAACGCATCTTTTTTACAATTGAATCCTTGTTTAGAAGGATGCCAGAGTTTCTTTTCTAACCGTTCTTTCTCCCGATGTATCCTTTTTTCTAATGTTTTCATTTCACGAGCATAGGCTTTCTCTGAAAACACAAGGATCCATCGTTGCTGAATACCTGCATACATCATCTTTGTGCTAAACAAATGATACCCGATCAAAGAGGTACTTTCATTCAAATCATCAGTTTTAATAGCGCTGATAAGTTCCTTAGCATCAAGTACTGTCTCCGGTACACGAGAGATCCATCGAAGACCCGTTGGAACAGACTGTAGATTCTTTTTCGTATAAAATGCACTATCCCACACCCAAATACGCTCATCACTCCACACCTTTTGTACTGATGCAGCATACGTTTTCGCTAAGATTCGGAAATGTTCTTTATCTGAAGTATTCCCACTTAATGTTTGAATGAACACTGGAAGATGACGCCCAGTGATAATGAGATCACGAACTGTTTCAGATCTGGACGGTTATCCTTGGAAAAACCATGAGTAAGGGTAATCGGAGCCGCATCAATATCATCCTCAACTGGAGTATATTCTCCTTGAAGACTTATGCTACTAGTGTCACTATGATAAAATCGATTGTTTCCTTCATAGTGTTGAGCGTTGGCTGCCGCACGCATGAATGTTTCTTCAAGACCAGCATCAGATAATTTATCTAAGGTTTGACCGAGGCAGTCATCATTGAAATCATCAGCATGCAACCCTTTTCCAATAAGCAACTTTACTGGTTTAGTTTGGAAGAATTCTGGGAAAAGATATAATGGTCGATAGGTAAAACCAAAGGTATTTAACGTCATGGCTTTCACGGCTTGACCGCAGGTTACTTTTTGCCGTGGGTCGATTCCAGTAATCTTGTTTATTTCTTCTTCTAGTTGGATTTCGTTGCAGACTGCTGCAACGATTCCTAGGTGATCTAGGTTTTTACTTTGGTACATGCATCCATCCCGAAAATAGAAAACGAGAATTAATTATTTAAAGATGTGCGGAAAGTGAGATTATTGTTTGATTTTTTTAATTGAATTTCATTTCAATTTCATAGATATTTAGTCGGATGGCCAGAATGAATTAAATAAACCCTGAAAAATATCATAAATAATTATATATTAGTATGACTCTATTGAAATTGGAGGAGTTCCTATGAAAAAAATAATATTAAGTTTTTCCCTGGTTTTATTATTGTTGATGGGTAGCCTTGCAATTACTAATGCAATGGAAGATGTGGTTGATCGCGGAGAAAATTCATACTCAAAAGAAAGCACAGATAGTTATGATATTCAGTGGATGAAAGAATATGGATCTAGTCCGTGGTCTGATGCACGTTACCAGGGTCCACAACCGATTGGTGATAGTGATAATGATGGCGACAATGAACTGCTGATCAGTGGTAGAGATGCAGCACTTCGGGTCATGGAATGGGATGAAACTAAGCAAACCTATGTTGAGACTCATACGTTACGACCACCTTTATATCCATTTATCAACTGTGACGCAGGAGGTATGGCTATCGGCGATGTGACGAATGATGGTACAAATGAAATTGCTGCCACATGGTACACCACGATATATCATTATGGGACATCTGGATATCGTATCATTGGTTTGAATCCTTTTATTTTTTTCAATAATGGTGGAAGTGCAGATTGTCTCATTGGGGATTGTACCAATGATGGAGAAAATGAATTAATTGTTAGTGGAGGAATCCTTGGACGAAGAGATGGTGTAGTTGGTGAAATTACGGTGTTTAAATGGAATGGACTATTTTTGGAACGAATTGCTGAATATAATGATCCTCAAACTAATGGTTATGTGTATATGCCGGGCCTTGGTGATGTTGATGATGATGGTGAAAATGAAATCGTTTGTGCTTATGCTGGAAAAGTTGTAGTATTAGAATGGGATGCTGCGAGCAAAGAATTCATTCCTAACGAAGTGATTCGCCCCGCTCCAATTGATGATTATCCATTTGGCATCGTCTGTAAAGATTGTGATAATGATGGAATTGATGAGATTCTTCTCAGTTATTATAATCCGCGTGTTAGTATTTTCAAATACGATGGAACAGACTATAAGGTACAATTTGATATCACTTGGCCAGATGGAGAACCAGTTATTGAAGGCATTGATGTTGGTGACACAGATGATGATGGACATAATGAAGTAGCAGCCGGTGCTGGAGAAACTCATATTCTACAATGGGATGGATCTACCTATGTTGAAGAAGCAGTGCTTCCTACATTTGGATGGATGGCGGTGGTCTGCATCGGTGATTGTGATAATGACGGCAAAAATGAGATAAACGCTGGAAATGTTGAAGTGGAATCTGGTCAACAATATACCGAATGGGTGTTTAAATACAGTGGGGAATAAGAGGCGTTTTCTCCTATTTTTTTGTTAGAATTTGAATATTTTACGAGTAAACACCATTTCAAATAATATTATTTTTATGTTAATATATAATATGCAGGAGGAAGGGATTTGAACCCATTTTCTCCAGTGAATTTGTAATTTTTTAAGGAGAGATACAAAAATATTGAACGTGAGAAGTCATTTCTTTTTTTTACGGGTATAATATTATGTCTTAAATCAATCTTGAAAAATCATCGTAAACGTTTTTTCTGTGTTCAATGAACAATACAGTGACCTGTTCTTTGTGGAGATCTAATTCATAAATAACGCGATATTCACCTATTTGTAATCGGTAAAAATCTGAATATTTCAATTTTTTTCCTTTTTTAGGATTAGAACGTAATTCTTTTATTTTTTGTTTTAAACATTGTTGTAGGTTTTTTTCAATGGTTTTTAAAAAATCATTTGCTTTTGGATGAAGGAGTATCGCATAACTCATTATGTTTTACTCCAATGGAATTAGTTCTTCTGGATGTTCTTTTGCTTCTTTACTTCTTTTATGAAGCATTTTATAAAATTCTCGGGTTTTTTCACGTTCCTCATACTGACTTAAAACAATGCGAATGGCATCACTGCGGCTTTTAAATTTACCTTCTTTAATCCAAGAATCAATAGCATTAAGAAGATTTTCTGTGAGTCGAACTTGTACCTGCACCATAACTATCGTAAACAAATATGTTTACATACTATTTAAAAATATTTGGGAAAATATACAAAAAATATGGTTTTTCTTAAAATGAAATCTTTTCAGGGTTTTCATCATAGATCATATTTCTTCAAATATCTAAGGATATTCTGTTTATTTCTGAGATATGGTCGAAATCAGCATCATCTGTGATAAATTTAAATATTCCTGCGGTTGTGCAGACTGCTAAATGAATTGCATCCCTTGGTTTAAGTTTTTTATATTTTTCCATCAACGTTATCGATTGCATGATATGTTCATTTGTTACATCTAGAATTTTTAGATTGGGAAGGCTCATGATATCTTTTCCGATCTGAAGTGCTTTTTCCCTATCAGTTTCATTCATTATTATCCAGATAACCTCATCAAGTGTAAGGGATGAGGTGGCACATGCGATATCCCCATCAACCATTTCGCTGAGTATTTTTTTTGCATTATCTGCCTTTTTTCCTTGATAAAGTAGGGGATAAATAAACACGTTACTGTCAATATAATTCATCTGAACACCATCAAAATCCCATAAAAATCCTTATTCGTTTTTGTCAAATTGGGAGTAATATTTTTCCGTCCAATTGATGTTTTTCGGTTCTTTCTTTTTGTTTTCAATTCGTTCAAGCATGTTATTTAGCATATTTTTTCCTTCTTGCTTACGAATTTGTATATCTTTTTTTTCTACTCTGAAATACATGCTCTCTCCCGGTTGAATATGAAACATCTCTCTGATCGGTTTAGGGATGACAATTTGCCCTCGGGATCCTACCTTTGCTTTAATTTCTAGCAATCATACCGCCTAGTATGAATATATCATTCAAAATATATATACTTTTTCATATAGCAACACATCTATTCCATAAAATATGGTTTTTTTTATTTATGTTGATAGAGCCATTCTGCAATCACAGGGTAAACTTCTTCTTTTGCATATTTTCCAAGGTTTAAATCAAGATGCCCATAATCTGCTTTATATCCATTCTTTTTAGAGAAATGATGATATGTTTTATCAGAGCCTCCAACTCTCCCCACCGCTGCGTTTACCTCTTCTGGTGGTGCTTCTTTATCTGCATCACCAGCAATAGCAAGTAAAGGATGTTTGAAAAGATTTAGGTTTTGTTTGTAATCATAATGTGTGAATAATCTTTTTAAATGACCATATCCAAATAGATCAAAAAGCCAAGGATATTTGGGATAACTGCAAAATGTATTATGTCTAAAGAAAACCGAAAAATGACTAAGAACCTTGGATGATATCATACTATCCATTCCATGTTTGAGATAAAAATTAAAAATATCTTCTTCAATGTTTCCAGATGTTGCACCGATTTTTTTAAAAGAATCACTTATTTCAGGAATTCTTTGAAGTATTTGAGATATATTAATTGGGATTGACATTTTCCTAGGTGCTAGCCTACTGATTAATTCCAATAATGGATTTTTATATTCAAATATAACAGGTGAACCAAGCGTGACCACTCCTTTCAGATGGGAATATGACTCTTCTTTCTGCCCATATGCATAAGAAATCATACCGCCCATACTTTTACCAACCCACAGCACCTTTTGTGGTTTTTGATAATAATTATCAATATACTTTAGGATTGTTGGAACATCTTTTTCCACATAATCATCAAAACACCAGACATATTTATCAGGATGATCTTTTGGAGAAAAAGTCGGGTTTTTACCCCGTCCTCTAAGTTCAACAACCCATACATCAAATGAAACATTATTTGGATGCATTCCTTGTGAAAGATAAGCTGCAAGACTATATTTTTTCCAAACATCTGATCCTACCTCTCCAAAATCACAACTATTTTTATTTGCAGCAAGTCCATGACATAAAACAACAGGGATGTTGATTTTCTTATTCGAATTTGCAGGATAATGAAATAGCTGAAGTTTCCATCCATCTGATGTAGGTTGTGTAACATGAATTTCTTGTAAATTTTGTTTCATGATAAATTCAAAATGAGCAACATGGCCCCCTATTTTTATGTTTTTGTATGAAAAAAATGAGAAAATAAAGAATTTCAAGATAAAAACAATTTATATACCTGATATTTTCTTCCCCCAAAATGACACCCCATGAATGAAATTAAGGTTACAAAAATAATTTTCAAAGGTACAGTTCAAGGTGTTGGTTTCCGTCCAACTATATATAGAGTAGCAAAACAAATGGGCACAAATGGATATGTACAAAATAAAGGATCAGAAGTTGAAGTTATCATTGATACAGACCCTAAGGATTTTATTCAACATGTAAAAGATCAGCTACCAACCTTAGCATCCATTGAATCTATCGAAACGTATCCAAGCACAAAAAAAGTGAAAAAATTTAAGATTATTCCTAGTGCAAACGGTTCTCATCAGTCATTAATTCCAAAAGATACCGCAATTTGTAATGATTGTTTAAATGAACTATTTGATAATAACAATAGAAGGTTTGAGTATCCATTTATCAATTGTACGGTGTGTGGTGCGCGATATAGTCTTATCACTAATGTTCCATATGATAGAAACCAAACTGCGATGAAACCATTTCACTTGTGTAATGAATGCGATAACGACTACAAAGATGCATCCAATAGAAGATTCCATGCTCAAACAATATCATGTTCAACATGTGGCCCAAAATACAACTTGTATAACGATAAACAAAACAAGATAAATACAAAAAATCCTATTGAAACATTTTCTCAATATATAGATGATGGGTCTATTGGTGTAATAAAATCATGGGGTGGAATGCATCTCTGTTGCAGACTGGAAGAAATCGAGCGATTCAGAGAATGGTATCAACGACCACAAAAAGCATTTGCCATTATGATTCGTTCAATTAAGGATGCAGAGCAGTATGCCACCATTTCTGAAAATGAAAAAAAAATATTAATCTCAGAAGCTAGACCAATTGTTCTAGTAAAAAAAACCAATCATAATCTTATTTCACCAGGACTTGATTCAATTGGTTTATTCTTGCCATATACTGCAGTTCATCATCTTCTTTTTTCCAATTTGAAGGCAAACGCTGTCATTATGACCTCTGCAAATATCCCCGGTGAACCAATGATTGTTGAAAATGATGATTCATTTTCGCTTCATGCTGACTATTATCTTTTACATAACAGACAGATCCCAAATAGAATTGATGATACAGTTCTAAAAATTTGGAATGATAAAAATTTCTTTATACGAAAATCCCGTGGTTATGTTCTTGACCCCATTGAAATTACATATTCATCTCAAATTCTGAGTGTTGGAGCAGGACAAAACGTTTATGGAGGCCTTTCTTCAAATAAGAAACTATTTCTTACACCCTATCTAGGTAATGACACATCTTATGAAACGCTTCTTTTCCTAAAAAAAACCCTTAATCACTATATTGATTTATTGATTGATGATCATAATATTGATGCTGTGATAAGAGACATGCACCCCGCTTATGAAACAAGAAAAACAGCGTCTTATTTTTCAGACAGTTTTGATACACCCTTATTTGATGTGCAACATCATTGGGCACATGCGGTAAGTCTTCTTGTTGATAACAATGTAAAAGAAGGTATTGTACTAACATTGGATGGGTTAGGATATGGTGATGATGGAACGTTTTGGGGTAGTGAAGTTCTTTTTTCAGATGAACATTCCTATAAAAGAGAGGGTCATCTTAAACCAATTCGACTACTTGGTGGAGACAAAGCAACAGAAGATCCACGAAGACTGATTTATTCAATTTTTAAAACCTTTGGAGAGGAATATTACTTTAAAGACACCCAGGCATCTATCTTCAATAAAATGCTAAAAACTGCTCCTTTATCCAGCAGTTTCGGAAGGATTTTAGATGCATTATCATGTTATCTGGGAATTTGCTGCAAGCGAACCTATGATGGTGAACCTGCAATGAAATTAGAACGATACTTATCCAAAGGATCACCCTCTTATTCATTTGATTTATCTATATCAAATGGTGTGATAGACTCAATTGATCTATTTAAACAGCTTCATGAATTTGACATTTTTCCTCTAAGTGAATCTAAACGTCCTGATATTGCATATTCATTTGTTAAGACTCTGATAAAAGGAATGAGCCATATTGCGATTAAAGCTGCTGAAAAACATCAGGTACAACATATTGGATTAACTGGAGGAGTATCATACAATATTCCAATTACAGAAATGATCTTTGAGGAAATAAAAAAGACAGGTTTTTCATTTCTTGTTCATAATCGAATTCCAAATGGCGATGGTGGCATATCAATAGGGCAAAATGTGATTGGATCACATTTATTATAAAGAGAAAAAGATAAAGAAAATAAATCTTTGACGAAAAATCCCTCTATTACTTTTCAACAGCATTACAATAATTCAAGAAAAATATTATCATTTGATTTTATAATGGACAAAAACCGAAAACAAATAAGATAACAAATTATATCATACTTTTAGAAGGGTGTAGAAAAATAAAAGAAAAATCCCTTTATTCAATGTTGGATGGTTTCAAAATGAATGGATTTACAGTTAAACAATTTCAAAAACCAGAATATTATAAAGATTTTACATCATATGTACTTGGTGTTGATGTTGGTGGAACAAATACAAATATTGCCATAGCAGGAATCAAAAATCAAAAACCTGTCCTACTTTTTTCTTTAAATTTTAAAAGTCAAGAAATAACTTCGATTAATTATGCAATTGATGAATCTTTAAAATATACAAAAAACACCCAGAATATAGATGTTAATTATGGTTGCATTGGTGCCGCAGGTGTAGTCTCAAAAAACAATAATTTTGCAACATTAACGAATGTTCCATGGAATATTGACTGTAAAGACATCATAAAAAAAACCAGTATTTCAGAAATATTTGTTGTAAATGATTTCCAGATTATTGGATATGGCATTAATCATTTGGATTCTTCAAATCAAAATGATCTTATTAAGATAAAGAAATCAAAGACAATAAATGATTGCCATCTAACAAAGGCAATTATTGGTGCAGGAACCGGACTAGGAAAATGTATCCTTTCATATGATGAAGAATTAAAATCATATGTTCCCCTTCCTAGTGAAGGAGGAAGTGTTGATCTTCCAATTTATAATGATTTAGAATATGAAATGATGAGATATATCCAAAAGAAATACAAACATACCTTTCCTGTTACTTATGAACAGGTTTTATCTGGCGTAGGCTTATGTAACATCTATGATTTTTTGAAAAAATCCGATCGTTACAAGTATAAAAACATAATTTCTGTTAACACCGCAGATGATATTTCGAAATATAAAAGCCAAGATGACTGTTGTCATGAAACATTTGAGATTTTTATACGGTTCTATGCACGAAGTATAAAAAACTTTATTCTTGATACAATGGCATTAGGAGGTGTGTATATTGCAGGAGGAATTGCAATGAAAAATCTTGATCTTTTTAATTCAGAAATGTTTAAAGATGAAATTGAAAACACTTTTCAGATGGGAGAATTATTAAGAAATGTCCCAATTTTTTTGATAAGTAATTATGATGTAAGTTTGCTGGGGGCATGTTTTGCAGCAAATAATAAGAAAAAAAATTGAAGGTTTAATGAAATGATTGAATTAATGGATATGAGGGTGAAAGAAATGATGAATGAGCTAATTTTTTCAAAAAAAAATGCCAATGTTACAGATAATGAATGGACAATCTATAAAGAAAATATTATGGATGAGATTTCACGAATGAATCAAGCTTTAAAAACTGAGTATTCTGATGAACACTGTTCAATATATCTTCCATTTGATGATTTGATATTAAAAGAAATCTCTTATCTTGTTGAAAAAAAACAATTACTTCATCCAGAATATATTATTGTTGTAGGAATCGGGGGGAGTAATCTAGGGACTATTGCAGTTCAAGAAGCCATTCTAGGGAAAATGTACAATCAAAAAAATCCTAAAACAAAAATTGTTTATGCTGATACCGTAGATTCAGATCAGATCAATGACATTATTGAGTTAATTGAACCCGTATTAAAAAATGATAAGAACATCATTATATGTGGAATTAGTAAAAGTGGTGGAACAACAGAGACAATTGCTAATTTTGAAGTTTTAATGGACATCCTTGAAAGATATAAACAAAATCCAGAAGAATATGTGGTTACAATTACTGATAAAGATTCTAAATTCTGGCATTTAGCAAAAGAAAAAAGGTATTCGATTCTTGAAATCCCTAAAAAAGTTGGAGGGCGATTCTCTGTTTTTTCACCAGTTGGATTATTTCCATTAGCTATGATTGGTATCAATGTTGCGGATCTAATTGCAGGCGCTAAGGAAATGGTAAAACGTTGTTTAAACAACGATATTAATGATAACCCTGCAGCAGTAAGTGCGGCTTTGATTTATCATCATTATCTAAATAAAAAAAATATCCATGATCTATTTCTTTTCAATACAGATTTTGAATCAATTGGTAAATGGTACCGTCAACTTATGGCAGAAAGTATTGGAAAAGAATTCAATCGAGATGAAGAAAGAATATTTACAGGCATTACTCCCACGGTTTCCATTGGATCAATTGATCTTCATTCAATGGCTCAACTATATTTAGGGGGACCTAATGATAAATTTACAACTTTTGTCCATGTTGACAAAAATAAAAATGAAATAACACTTCCAAATATTGCAGAATATAATGAGTTAGTAAAAGGAATACAATCAAGAAAGATGAAGGAAATCATGGATGCGATTTTCAATGGGACCAAAAATGCATTTGAACATGGTAAACGTCCTTTTATTGAAATTAACCTTCCAGATAAATCAGAGGAATCCATTGGACAATTTCTACAGATGAAAATGATGGAAATGATGTTTCTAGGTGCTTTAATGAGAGTAAACACTTTTGATCAACCTAATGTCGAAGCATATAAAATTGAAACAAAGAAAATATTGGAAACCTAATGGAAAAAAATATTGTTTTATTTATTCTCATAGAAAATGATAATAATTCATGTCGTTGTTTTTTTCCTACTCTCAACTATTATCGTCCACAGGTAATTGAATAAATGGAAGATCCCCTGGATATCCATCTTTTATAGTTGCATGATTTCCAGCAGGTGCCAATCCTTGATCTGTTGAGGTATGTTCAATTTTCCAAACATTATATAATCCACAGAAAAGGGATAGAAAAATCAAGATATTATTTGGTAGAAGAGAGGAATCGATAATGGATTGTATTATCTTTAAGGCAAAATATGTTAGAGATGAGGTTGCCATAAATGGAATCAAATGATACCAAAAATAAGTCCGGAATGTGTATATTGGTGATGCAAGTTTAAATGCTTCCTCAACCGATATCCAGCCATCATTATTTCTATCAGCAATCGGTGATTGAAGCATAAGACCTAATGACGACATCCAGCCATATGCATCAACGGGATGAATCCAACCAAGATGATTAGGCGATGTAGACATAAGAATAATGCGACCTTGTTTATTAATATCCAGAGTTGAAACAGTATCTTCATCAACAAGTCCTCCACTAAAACATGCTTCCACATTAATGACCATTGCTTCAACAGAAAACGCATCAAGATAGATGTTAAGCTCATCATCAGAGATATAATTTTGGAGTTTTCCATTCAAGACTTCCACATCATAGGGGAGGATTACTTCATCAAAGATATCTGAAGGATCATATTTTGCCTCATCACCATCAGTATCCTCAACTTGGGATCCATGACTATGCCAAGAAAAAAGGAATATGTCGTTTTCGCTTACTATTTCTGCAAAATAACTTAGATAAAAAAGAACATTTTCCCGGGTTGCATTCTTATCAGTTAAAAGGATGATGTTTTCTTCATGCCAATTTTCTGATTGAAGCAACGAATCATATATATATCGGTGATATGAATCAAGGGATTCATTAGTTGAAGCAATTGAAAATGAATCGTTTTCATAAATGAGACACCCTCCGATGAGCGCATAATATTTTGGTTCAATTTGAATATTAGAATCATTTTCTTGAATATTATGAATATAATCCATATTGGATGCTAAAACCGGATTATATATACTCAGTAAAAAGAGAAGTATTATAGACATTGAAAATACTGTTTTATTCATTGATTGCATATTTTTCACAAATACAATTATATGAAAGTATGTTATAATTATTATATATTTTCTATATTTACAGATGTTATAGTATAAAAATATGATATTTTTATTAAAATTATCAAGTGGCTAGCTAACATTAAAAAAGGATAGATGTTACGGATTTTAAACAAAGGTCTTGGAGTTTGAAGAGTTTATGAAAAAGATGATTATCCCTGCAATTATTGCGAAGAATCAAGATGAATTAGATGACAGACTTTCAAAAGTAATTGATTATGTGAACACCGTTCAACTTGATTTTATGGATAATGATTTTGTGCCAAATTCATCATTGTTTTTTGATTTTCAGGTTCCTTATGCAAAGGTAGAATATGAAGCGCATTTAATGGTTTCAAAACCTGAAAATTGGATTGAAAAACATATTGAAAAAGTGGATACCATTTTAGTTCATTATGAATCACAATATGATATAAAAAACATTATTCAAACCGTCAAAGAAAAAGAAAAACGTATCGGTTTTGTATTAAACCCTAAAACTTCAATAAATCAAATTTCACATATTCTTGATGATATCGATCAAGTGTTGATTATGACTGTAAATCCTGGGTTTTATGGAAGTCCCTTTTTACCTGAAACAATGGAGAAAATATCAGATCTTAGAAAATTAAAAACATCACTAGATATTGAAGTTGATGGCGGGATAACTGATAAAACGATACAAGAAGCATATCATGCAGGTGCGAATTTATTTGTTTCAGGTTCATACATTGTAAAATCAGAAAATGTAGAAAAATCTATTAAAACTCTGGAAAAACTGATATCATAATATCAATATAAACCAATAAATTTTCCTCTTTTACTATACATATTTAGTATTATTGCCCCCATGGATAATGATCCCGTTCTACACAAAAAAAACCCGAAGGCATTGTAAGCAAATCAATAGTAAATTCAAGAATTTCTTCACCTTTTGGTACATATTTTTCGATTACCGTTATTGTATATTTTCCAGGTTCAAGATCTTTTATCCCATAAGTTAAGTTAGTAACAAGAAACTAAGCAAGATAAAGAATCCTTTGGATAGTCTACAGATTAAGAAGTGATGAATATAGAATGATAAGTACATATAGTTCAGATATAATACTAAGTTGGAATGATATGCGAACTAAGTTCGGATATAACTTGTTAGACGAAATCAAAAAAGACATTTATTGCAAAATATTTTTAAATTTTAACCAATTAAAACTATGAAAGGAGAAATTACAATGGATCATGTCGTTTATCTTGATGCAAAAGCAGAGGAGCT
>Ga0164310_10000312_pt1 | contig 25239 bp, 27 predicted proteins | sample GuaBasSedimGuay1_FD_121795 | JGI IMG/M metagenome (GOLD analysis project Ga0164310, IMG submission 121795) | Subseafloor sediment microbial communities from Guaymas Basin, Gulf of California, Mexico - Guay1, Core 4569-9, 0-3 cm | ecosystem: Environmental > Aquatic > Marine > Hydrothermal vents... | reverse complement strand
TTCGATAATTGCACGACAGTATTTATAAAACACATTAACATAAAAGAATATGCGATGGCTTGCACTAGCAGTGTTACTTTTCCTTCCTTTAGCTTCAGCAATTGATATAGGAGATTTTAAATGGGAAGATGGGAAGATAACTGGCAAGTATATGCCAGCTGGATTAGAAGGGAAAATATCCTGTTATTCTAGAGGAAAGCATATTCTGGACATAATTTATAAAAACGAATCTATTGAGATATCGATACAGTATTTTGATGCTCTGGAGAAGATAATCGAGAGAAATCCGTTTTTGAAAAAGGAATTGGAGGAGGCTTTAGTAAAACAGGCAATGCATATTAACATAAGTGGCGCAGCTTTCGAAATAGAATATGAGGAATGTAAAATCGAGTTGCATGATACTCCAACAAGATTTCTTAGGGTTACATGTGATAAAATAGTTGTGAGTGATTTCAGTTATAATGTTACAAAATTGGAAGACAATATAGTCAAAATGGAAAAAGAAAACTTCAGTGCCACATTGCTGAGCGACAATACAATAGTCACAAATAAAGAGAATATCACAGCATATGGAGATTTAATGCTTGTAAGTTTCTCTTTCGAAGAAGAAAGAAAAATGGAAGATGCTTTTAAAAATAAGACAATTGGAGGGGAAATAACGATTGTTGATTATAGCGAAGATAAAGTGGATAGCATTTCCTATTTTGGCGATGTAACCATAACTCCTGCAAAACTTTCCAGAGGAAAGATTATTTTAAATATTACAGGAGATGCTAGGAGCGGAGGAAAAATAATAAAAATAAATCTGGGCAAAAACGTCTGTATTTCTGATGAGTTCACAATAAAATTTGATGGTAGAAGAATAAATCAGGCAAGCAATTTTGAGGATATACTTAATCCCGATGATGACGGCATTGAACCAGAATACTATATCCTATCGCCAGTTTCTTCAAATGAAGGAATGTTTGTGCTTGTAACAATTCCTCATTTCAGCGATCATCAGCTAAGCATCGAATTTGTTGTGGAAAACGTATTTGCAAAAATTGCAGCAATTGCAATGGGATTTTTGGTTATAGCGCTTGCATCATTCTACATGTTTAAAAAATAATTATTTTCCGAAGGCGGCCCACGCATCAACAAACTTATCTACAGCTTTATCCAAAAATGTACTTCTGTATGTGATTAACAAATCAGCAATTTTCTCTGGCGTTCTAACAACATATGCTTTTTCCTTTCCAAGAGAAATTTCCTCCAGTATTCCGGCTTCTATCAACTTTTTTAAATGAAAAGAGACTGTTGAAGGGGCTTTCTTCACATGCTTGCATATCTCCTTATGGATTGCTTTTGGATTTTGCAGCAGAAAAATTATAATTCTTCTTGGCGTCTCCTGGCGGAGAAGAGGCATTATTCTTTTATCTTCAGCTTCTGTTTTTTCAGCAATAAAATATCTTTTATATTTACCATCCATTTTTGCAACGACTATCGCCCTTTTTTCCAAGTAATGGAGGTGATAATCGATGGTGCTTAATGACATGTTGAGCTCTCTAGCAATCTCTCTTTTATGAAGTCCAGGTGATTTGGAAATCAAATCATAAATTTTTTTTCTTGTTTCTAATGCAAGATGATCTTCCTTCATTTTCTTGCAGCTGCCAGATAAAGCATCACTATAATAATTAAGTCAACGAATATAAGTGGATTTGCTAGCTTTTCCACTATTGCTATAATGCTCTTCAGGAAAAAAAGCAGCAACGCTATAGATATAAAAAGCAGTTTGATTTCCCTTATCCTTTTGAATGACACTGCGGATATGAAAAATAGCAAAAACGAGAGGCCCGCTATCACTATCGATGAAAACAACAGTAGTTCTTCTATTTTAACACCTCCTTTTTCCTTATCTCTGCCGCCTATAAAAATTTTTTTAGCATTGAAGTAGCAAATAAATGAAAGGAAAAGTGTTGCTCATGTTATTCATGCTCTGTCAGCTGAAGTAATTTCCATGAAATTGAAATGATGGAGCATAATTTTTCTAATCATGGACAAAAATATTGCAACATCATACCATTCATTCGTTTAACACGCCTTCAAACACTATTTTTTTATATGCCATTTCCATGCCATTTTATGGTGGAGGTAAAAGGGTTTGAGGGATTGCGCCATCCTGACCCGGCGACATTCTGTACAAAGCCTTATGACGTTATAAGTGAAAAGGAGGCTGAAGAGCTAAGAAAAAATCCTGATTCTGTTATTCATATAATTCTGCCGGAGGAAAATGGAGATAAATATAAGAAAGCAAAGGCTGCCTTTGAAAAATTCCGCCATAGAATGATAAAAGACGAGCCTTCCATTTATCTGTATGAAGAAGGAAATGAAGAATTCAGGCAGCGTGGCTTCATTTTATGTGTTTCTCTGCAAGATTATGAGGAAGGTAGAATAAAAAAACATGAAGAAACGAGAGAAAAGCCATTACAGGACAGAATAAAGCATATTGAAGCCACAAAAGCCAACACCGGCCTGGTATGGACCATTTTCAGAAAAAATGATGACATCAAAGCCATAATGGACGAGGTAATGAAAGGGCAACCTATAGTTGATTTCCAAAAATACGGCTATCGCCATAGACTATGGAAAATAAGCGATGATACCATAATTCAAAAAATAAAAGTTGTTTTCAAACCATTGCATCTCTACATTGCCGATGGCCATCATCGAATAGCGGCAGCATGGCACTACTGGAAAAAGCATGGCAACGGAGAGGCAAAATATGTGATGATTTTTGCAGCAAGTGATGATGAGGTTCGCATCCTGCCATACAACAGGGTGATAAGAAAAATAGAAAGAAAAGATTTCATTGATGAATTGAAAAAGGAATTTGAAGTTGAGGAAATGGATGCTATTGAAGAGCCGAAGAAGCATGAAATACAGATGTATTACAAAGGCAAATGGTGGAGGCTTTTGCCAAAAGAAATTCCGGATGGCATCGTCGAAAGCTTAGATGTGAGTATTCTGCAAAACAAGGTGCTTGAGCCTATTCTGGGCATAAAAGATGTGAGGAAAGACCCAAACATTTTCTTTGTAGGAGGCAATGTAAGCAGAGAAGAATATGAAAAGCTTGTCGATGAAAAGGGTAATGCAGCCGTCTTTTATTTGCATCCAACAAGCATCGAAGAGCTGGAGGCAGTGGCAGATGCCAACAAAAATATGCCTCCAAAGTCAACATGGTTTGATCCAAAGTTGCTTACTGGTCTAGTATTTCATGAGTTGGAGTAACGAGGCGTTATTCAAGAATCTCTTCGTCTTCCTTTCTCCATGGTGGATAGACGATACATAAAAATACTAAATCTTCGTTGCCAGCGTTTTTTATTCTCTGCACAGAATTCGGAGGAATGTAAATTATATGCCCTTCTCTAACTTCTGCCGTTTCATCATCTATATGCATAATTCCTTTTCCACGCAAAATAACATACACTTCAGATGATGTTTTCAGCTTATGCTTGCAAGTAATCTCGCCTGGCTTAACTCTTGCAAGAGCTAAGCTATATCCTACATCAATGTCATCTTTCAATGGATTGAATATTTCCTTAAGAATGGAGTTATCTCCTGCAATAATTTCCTCGCAATCATTTATATCTACAATGAACATGAAAAGTTATTGGATATGCATATATAATTCTTGCAAAGCTTGAATCTTCCACGATTTTACCTGGATGTATCCTTTTTCTGTCCTACTCTTCCTACTCTATGTTATCTGTTTTTAAATCCAAAATTTTATATATTACTGTTATATTACAGTCTATTACTGTAACATTATGGTGATTTTCATGTGCGATGAAATTCCCTGCAAACCGCCAGACAATGTGCCTCCGAAGTGGCTTCGTCTCCGCAATTTTGTTAAGGCTCTTCGTTTTCCAACTAGATGGTTAATAATTGAATACATTGGAGAAGGAAAAAAGAGCACAAAAGAGATTTATGACTATCTAATTAAAATGGGCGAAAAATTAACGAAATCGGGGCTGTACTATCATCTTTCTGAACTTAAAAACGCAGGCATCATAGAAGTTGCTGAGTATATAGAAGAGGGCGGCGGGGCACCAGAAAAAGCATGGAAATTAAAAACGAAAAAAATCGTAATCGATTTGTTAGAAACAGAGGAGGCAGATGATTAAATGAATGTTACTGCAGTCATTATTAATATTATAGCTGTCGCTGGTCTTTTGATAGCATTTGCTAAAGACAAGGATAAAGCCATAAAATCGCTCAAAATGGCTGGAAAATCTTTCATTAGAATGCTTCCTATGGTGTTCGTAATTATAATTATCATTGGTTTACTTCTTGGATTTGTGCCACCCGATCAAATATCAAGATTTGTAGGCGAGCGATCTGGAATAACAGGCATATTACTTGTGGGAGTTGTTGGGGCAATATTACATATTCCGGCTTTGTTATCCTTTCCTTTAGCTGCTTCTCTTCTGGAGGAAGGTGCGTCAGTTAGTGCAGTAGCAGCCTTTATCACCACATTAACAATGATTGGGACAATCACTTTACCTCTAGAAATAAAGGAGCTCGGAAAGAAGATGGCGATTCTCCGAAACGGGATAAGCTTTGTCATTGCAATTATCATTGCCTTGATTATGGGGGCCATCCTATGAAGAAAAACTTAAAAGAAAAACAAAAAAGAGGAATGATGCGAGATTGGATCTTATTAGGGATGATTTTGATAATCGCCATAGTTCTTCTATCAATTTTTCCAGATAGAAAGGAGCCAGTGATCAATACATTGTGGGATTATTTCATGGAGATGGTGTTGATTCTTCCTGCCGTAATGATATTACTAGGTCTTTTTGCAGTATGGGTATCAAAAGAAACAGTTGTAAAATATCTTGGAAAAGCATCTGGAATAAAGGGTATTATACTTGCTATAATTCTTGGTGCATTACCAACTGGTCCGCTATACATTGCCTTTCCGATGGCTGCTGCCTTACTTAAAAAAGGCGCTAAAATATCTAACATTATCGTTTTCTTATCTGCTTGGACATGCATAAAAATACCACAGGAGATGGTGGAACTTCAATTTCTTGGGCCACAATTCATGTTATTACGGCTATCTTTAACCATCATCTTTGTTATAATTATGGCTGTCTTTATTGAAAAAATGATTGAATGGAGTGAAGACAGAGTAGCAACAATGGCATCCTAAGCTTCACTTATTTACCAACTCCAGAAAATATAGGAGATGCAAGAAGAAATGAAGGAATTTTTCACAGTTATCCTTTTATTTCTCTTGATATTTATTATCATGCTTGTGTTTGTTCATGGAATGTGGTGTAGTGGCAGCATATGGAAAAATTTTATTGAATATTTTAAGGCAAGAAATTATGAATGCAGGGCAGTGAATCTTAAGGAAGGATTTGATTTGAGGCATGTGTGCTTTATGGATTATGTTGATAAAGTTGCCTCTATAGTTGGCAGAGAGGATGTGCTTATTGGGCATTCAATGGGCGGGCTTATAGTTCAGAAAGTAGCAGAGCAGAAAAGAATTAAAGGAGGTGTTGCCATATGTTCTGCTCCCCCCAAAGGAATAAAACTTAGTAATACTTCCTTATTTCTTTATTCTTTGAAATTCTTATCAAAAATAATTACCAAAAAACCTATCATGCCAGATAAAAAATTTGTTAAGAAATTTTTGGCGAATTGTGTTGAAGAAGGAAAACTAGAAGAAATCTACGAAAAGATGGAAGCGGAGGCACCAAAAGTAGCGTATGAGCTTGCAACAGGGAAAATTGCAGTGGATGAGAAAAAGGTAGATAGTCCTCTCCTTTTCATAGCAACAAAAGATGACAAAGCATCTCCTCCTGGCATGGTTGAAAAAATTGCAAAAAAATACAATGCCGAATTTGTTGTCAAAAACGGCTGCCACTGGATTTTTGATGATTGGGAAGAAATATCTGAAGAAATAGCAAAGTTTTTGGTCATGGTATATGAATGAAAAATGGAATGATATGCTGTTGTAGTATGATGCTCCTAGGAACGTCATTGCTTCATTCTATTTCCAAAAATTTCTAAAAATATAAGAATAAAGCAACATTTCTCATCATGATTAAAAATGCCTTATACGCCTCCACGCCTGATAACTGGGAGCTTGCTTTGAAAAGATATAAGCCATCCGGCAAGGTTGCGAAGTACCCTGTAATTTTGTGCCATGGGCTGGGTGGTAATGCTTCTTGTATGGATTTTGGTAGAGAAGGAAGTAAGAAATGGGAGAAGTATAGTCTGGCAGCATATCTCTATGAAGGAGGAGATGGCGGAGTAAAATTCGATGTATGGGTGGCTGAACTGAGAGGCAGAAATGGAAGTCAGACATTCAGCCCTTTAAGGCATCCTGAAAAATATAATTGGTGTGTTGATGATTATATAAATAAAGATATGCCTTCAATAATCGATTTTGTTCGCCGTACATATTACAAGGAGAAAAAACGCCATCCAAAAGTTTTCTGGGTGGGCAAGAGCATGGGAGGAATGATCGCCTATGCTTATGGCGAAGGAGAAGGAAAGCGTCATCTGAAAGGTGTTGTTACAATTGGCTCACCTGCTGCATTCGATTATGTTGCAAGCAAAGAATGGCCCTCTTTTTTCAGATCAGTGGCAAAACATCTCTATCCAAGAAGAATATCAATTCCTGTAAGATGGGTAAAGATAATAGAAAGAGTCGGAATGCTTGATAAATTGAAACATCTGATGGCTAATGAGAAAAACATATATAAACAGATACTCAAAGAATATTTTGAAAAAAGCTTGGATAACACCATTGCATCAAAGGTTTTCTCCCATTTTGCCATATTCATAAAATATCACGACTTTTGTCAGTATCCAAAAAATCCGTGGCTCTACGATATATTCTACCGCTTTCCATTCATACGTCGCTATTTTGCCCCTTACAGTTATAAACATAACCTCAGAAAATTCACATCGCCTCTCCTTACTATAGCAGGGGGAGGTGATAAAACAGCCCCTCCACAAGAAATAAAATATGCTTTTGAAAGCGTTGGCAGCAAGGATAAAAAATATATTGAATTTTCGGTGGAAAATGGCTATTCTGCCAATTACGGCCATATTGATTTGAATCTGGGGAAGAAGGCAAATGAAGAGGTATATCCTGCAATATATGAATGGCTTGTGAAAAGATGTTGAATCTGCTTCTTTTCTTTCATTCATCAAAAAATTTAAAAAAATTAAAGGAAACTTTACTTAAATCCGATACAAGTTTGTTAAATACTTATTTAAAGAAGGATTAAATACTCATGGATATCTAAACCATCGATGAATAAAATATCGGCATACTTAAGAGCATGTAGAATAGAATATTTGCCCGCCGAAATATTGGGTGTGGTTATTCCTTTCCTCTTATCAGATAAGTTTTTGATTAGTTTGCCAATATTAGAAGCATTAATTGTGTTTTTCCTTCTCTATTGGAGCGGATTTTTAATAAATGCCTTGGAAGATGTAGAAGTAGATGAAAAATTTAAGAAATATGTTGCATCAGCCGTAAATGAATTAGGAAAGGGCACACTGAAAATAATAATTTTAATCCATTTAGCAATCTCTTTCGTATTATCTTTTCATATTTCATTACAAATCTCGAATATGTGGCTCTTTATCTTTGTTGTAATTTCAACATTCTTTGGTTTATCCTATTCAATAAAACCCTTTCATTTTAAAGTGAGAGGAGCTCTTCATTCAACTCTTGCATTTTCTGCAATATTCGCTCCGTTTTTCTTCTTATATTATGTAATCGCAGGCTTTCCCCCTGCATCAATTTTCTTCATTATGATTGCCTTAACCATAACACATTATGGGATTGCTCTGGTTAATCAATCTCAAGATTATATTGAAGATAAGGAGGTGGGGCTTGCTACGCCAGCTGTAAGATGGGGACTTGCTGAAACTCTCATTTTTGCATTGATATTATCCCTCACTGGCTTGTTTGTTTCATTTATTGGCATATGGACATTCTTTAATGGGAAGGAAGCTCTAGCATTTACAACCTGTGTGATACTGATTTTTGCTTATTCTTTTCCGTTAAAAGGTATATGGAAACTCATTAAAATCTCGATAGAAGAAATAGAAATTGTTGAGAAAATTTCGAGGATTAGGGAACTGCTCAACTATCCCATATGGCAAATGACTGGAATAGTTGGTCTTCTTGTAGCATCATTTATTATTTTTCTTACAAGCTGATTAAGTTGAAAAAGTGGCAAAAATATAAGTATAGCTTACGAATGCACATTTTATGAAAATAACAGTCGAAAGTTTAGATAGAGTGCCAGTGGAAAAACAGAGAGTGGAAATCGTTGAAAGAAAGGGCGTTGGACATCCAGATTCTGTTGCAGATGGGTTGGCTGAAACTGTTTCAAGAGCATTATGCAAGGAGTATTTGCAGCATTTCGGGTATATTCTGCATCACAATACTGATGAATGTCAGATAGTTGGCGGGCAGTCGCAGCCATCTTTCGGAGGAGGAGTTATAATTGAGCCAGCATATATTCTGCTTGTAGGAAGAGCAACAGCTTTGTTTGGAAACAAAAGATTGCCAATAAGAGCCATAGCAGTAAGAGCAGCTCATGAATATCTGGAAAAGAATTTCCGCAATCTCAGTGCAGATACAGATGTCATAATAGATTGTAAGATATGGGAAGGAAGTCAGGATTTGAAAAGTGTGTATGATCCCCGCCGCAGACTGGCAAATGATACTTCCGTTGGCGTAGGATATGCTCCTCTGAGCGAGACCGAAAAATTAACTTTGCAGATGGAGAGATATATAAATATCAATCTCCGTAGCAATTATCCGGAAATTGGCGAGGATGTTAAGGTAATGAGTTCAAGAGTGGAGAACAAAATAAACATTACAGTTGCGATTGCAATGGTTGACAAACATATCCCTGATGCAGATCATTATATAAGCGTTAAAGAAGAAATAGCAGGGGAACTGCTTGATTTTGCCAAAAAATTTACTGAAAAAGATGTCAGTTTAGCAATAAATACCGCCGATGACTATGAAAAAGGTGTCTTTTATTTAACCGTCACCGGCCTCTCAATGGAAAATGGAGATGATGGTTCCGTTGGAAGGGGAAATAGAATTAATGGATTAATCACACCAAATCGTCCTGCATCAATGGAAGCAGCTGCTGGCAAAAACCCTGTAACTCATGTTGGCAAACTTTATAACATAACTGCAACCAGAATAGCACAGGACATTGTTAAGAATTATGATGTGGAGGAAGTCTACGTAAAAATGCTCTCACAAATCGGCAAGCCTGTGACAGATCCGCTTGTTGTTGGAATAAGCGTTGTGGGTGGCAATATAGATTCGGGTGTAGAAGAAATTGTAAAGCAAAGATTAGAAAAAATAGCAGAAATAAAGGATGAGATACTAGCTGGGAAAATCACTGTTTTTTAGGAATTCTTCAAGTACTTTTTCCAGTTCTTTCTCCATTTCTTTTCCTACTCCATATCTTACTCTTATCACCGGTTTATTTACATTGATGAGTCTGGCTAGATTTATTGGTGTGGCTGCCAGCACAACATCACAATCTGCGGCATTTATTGTGTCCTCCAGCTCCTTTATTTGCTCATTCCCATAACCCATCGCTGGCAATATTTTATGTAAATGTGGATACTTCTCAAATGTTGCTTTTATTGAACCAACTGCGTATTTTTTTGCATCAATTATCTCTGCACCGTTCTGCTGGGCTGCTATTGTTCCTGCGCCATAAGGCATCTCACCATGTGTGAGAGTCGGTCCATCTTCAACAACAAGCACTCTCTTCCCTTTAATGTCCCCCTCAACTTCTATGGGAGATGATGCTTTTATTATTCTGGCTCTTGGATTTACTTTTTTAATATTTTCTTCAACTTTCTTTATATTCTCTTCTTTGGCAGTATCAACCTTATTTATTATAACAATATCTGCCATTCTAAGATTAACCTCTCCTGGATAATACAGAAGTTCATGTCCAGCACGATGAGGGTCAGCTATGGTAATGTGCAAATCTGGTTTGTAAAAAGGATAATCATTGTTACCGCCATCCCATATTATAACATCCGCCTCCTTTTCAGCATTTCTTAGAATTTCCTCGTAATCAACACCGGCGTATACAATACCTCCCATCTCAATATACGGCTCATATTCCTCGCGTTCTTCAATTGTGCATTCATGTTTATCCAAATCTTCATAGCTTGCGAATCTCTGGCATTTCTGCTTTGCCAAATCACCATAAGGCATCGGATGACGGATGGCAACAACTCTATATTTCCTTGATAAAATTTCAAATATTTTTCTAGAAAATTGTGATTTCCCGCAACCTGTACGAACTGCACAAACTGCTATAACTGGCTTATTCGACTTGAGCATTGTATGACTTGGACTCAATAACTTAAAGTCAGCTCCAGCAACATTTGCTATCGCCGACTTGCCCATAACATAATTGTACGAAACATCACTATACGAAAAAACAACTTCATCAACATCATATTTTTTAACAATATCTGGCAAATCCTTCTCATCATAAATTGGTATTCCATTGGGATATAATCTGCCGGCAAGCTCCGCCGGGTATTTTCTGCCAGATATATTAGGAATTTGCGTTGCAGTGAAAGCAACTACTTCATAATCCTCATTGTCCCTATAAACAACATTAAAATTATGAAAATCTCTGCCAGCTGCCCCCATTATTACTACTTTTTTCTTCATGGGCTGTAATATGTGCCTATTTTTTATATCTTTCTAGCTTCAAGAGAATGTTCTTATATTTTTCCATGGGAACTATTGTGAGAATTTTTTTATATTCTTTACACAGCCTGATAATATTTTCAACCATCCTTTCCTCTCTTATTTCCTCTATCTTTTTAAAAGATTTGATTGAACTTATTTCTTTTTCCCATTCATAAACAAATTCCTCTGCATCCTTTGCTTTAAATTGTTTCCTTCCCAGTTTTTTTATCTTTCTTGAATATCGTATGAGAGAGAATATTGAGACATTTTCCACCAGTAAATCGGCATATTCATTGTCGTCAATATCTATTGCCTTGAGTGGTATTTTGTGCTTATCGGCAATTTCGTGGGCTGTCTTTAAATCAGGAGGAGGAAGGGAAATTTTTCCATATTTTGAGAGATGCATTAAATAATACTGATGCTGCAGACTCATTTCCACTTCATCAGCCTTTATTTTTTTTATTTTCCTAATAATCTCTATGTCTTCTGGGGATACGCCTATTGCTATGCAATCTGGCTTAAATTTTTCAAAAGCCCTCTCTACTTTCTTTTCCTCTCCAACAAGTCCATGTATTACCGGCAATATATGCAATTTACTCCCTTCAATGTTAATCTCTTTCATCTGTGCTTAAATCTGGTTTACATATAAAATTTACTGGACTAAATTAAACATGAAAATCGATGATGAATCGATATTTGCTGTTACTTTCATATCCTTATCGGATAAATCATTACGAAATTAGACATTTCCTTTTCTTTTTGCAGAATTACTTAACATCATTCATTTAAATCGCTATTTTATTATATTTCATGAATAAGCTGAGGGGATATCTCCAGTTAATGCGTTTATATGGTATTTTCATCGTCATGATGCCCATTCTCGGAGCCATATCAAATGGAATTTTTAGTGGCCTTGGTCTCCTGCTAATTGTGGGGATATGTGCTAACATTTTCGGATTCGTGCAGAACGATTACTTTGATATAGAAATAGATAAAAAATCAGGATATGTTGCCGATCGGCCTTTAGCAAGTGGATTGATTTCAAAGGAGGAGGCAATAGCATTTATGGCTCTTCTTTTCACTATTTCCATTATAATAACATTGGTTTTCTTTTCGCATATATCTTTTCTTTTCTTAATGCTTTACTATCTTTTTTACACATTATACAACAAACTGAGTAAGAAATTTGCATGGATGGAATATATTTTAGGGCTGGCGGCAATGATGATTTTCCTTGCAGGGGCATTTTCATATAAAAAAGAGATAGGGCTACCATGCATACTTATTTCGTTTCTGCCTCTTCTTAAATATGCCTTCAATGTTGGCGTATCAGCTAATTTAAAGGACTTGAAATATGATTTGTTACAGGGAGTTAAAACAACTCCAGCAATTTTTGGTGCTAAAGCAGATGATGGCATTTATGTGCCAAAAAGCTTCATTTTGTATGGTTACGGCCTGAAAATTGTTTTTATCATAATTGCGTTTTTTGCACTGTATCATTTTCCAGCATATGTATCCCTCCTGCTCGTTTCAGTTACTTCTATCTTTCTGGTATACACAGCATACAAAGTATTCAAAAATATCGAGAAAAGGGGAGAGATGTTATTTTATGCAGAAATTCATGAAATACTGACATATGTGATGATTGCATCCATTCTTTATGATTATGTTGCCATACATTACAATGCATTCCTTGCTTTTTCCCTTGTTATTATTCCACCACTATGGATTATCTTATGCCTCAAAATCTTCTTTGGAGGGAAGCCTTTGGAATAGAATAATTTCTTCCCTTCCATTCAACCTCTTTTACAAAAATGGATGAAAGAAGATTATAGGAGATCAGAAAAGATGCTAAGGGGCGGAGCAAAATATGATACACAGGAGATATGAATTTCTCCTTTTCATATTCCATGAGTTTAACAAAGGTATCATATTCCTGCCACCCTCTCATAAAGTCAAATAAGAGCGAAGACAATAAAAGCAAACCCACAACTGGATTCAAAAATAAAATAAATATTCCTGCTATATTGGATGCTCTCATTCCCAGGTTAAAAAATATTGCTATCCCCCATAAAAATGGGAAATAATGTCTCACCCAAGCAAACTGTCTGGTCATCCATTTAAAAATCTCCTTTTCTTCCTCTGATTCAACAATTGCCTGCGGCACAAATCTTATCTCAAATCCCTTTTTCTTCAAAATTTTTGTCAAAGTTAAATCATCCACAAGTTCTTTTTTCCATATATCCTTTACTCCATTCACTTCAAAAACATCCTTCCTTATGGCTGTCGAACCGCCCCATGCAAAATTAAATTTTTTATAAAATAGAACCGCAGCAATCGCAGCATTCCATACACAGAGCAACGGATTCTTAAAATACCATCTGTATGTTGTTGCAGCATCTCCAAGAGAAGCAACCAGATAATACAGCCATTTTGGATGTGGCTTTATGTCATCATCTGCAAATACAAAAACATCTCCTGTTGCCTTTTCTATACCTGTCAGCAAAGCAGCATTTTTACCACTACACTTCATATATTTTTTTGAGATCTCAATCCTCACTCTCTCGCTTTTAATCTTTTTCTGCAATTCTTTCTTTTCTTTTATCGTATCTACAACAATTATAATTTCATAATTTTCATATTGCTGTTTCTCAAAATTTTCTATGTTTATTTTTCCCTTCGAAGGAATAATAATGCTAACTCTTCTCTCTTTCTTCAAAATAGGCTTTTTTCTATACCTCTTTTTTATAAAAATCCATGAAGTGACAGATAATACACCTCCGGCGAGATTTAGCACGCCTACGGCCAAGAAAAAGGTCATTAAGGCAGTCACACATATATTATTAAATTTTTATTTAAAGCTTTTCAATCAAATTTTAAAATACTATCATTTCTTGTAACTGAAAATTACGATAATATACAATATAAATAGACAGAACATAATTACAAGCAGAGCCATTCTAACATTGCCTACAAGAACTAATAAAAAAACTATCCAGAAAACTATAATTCCTGCCAAAACAATGATGAACCACTTTTTATATGATAGCTGTAACACTTAATGTAGAATAGTATGAGTCCTTTAACTTTTCTAAATTTTTTGTTCGTGAAAAAATTTGTTCAGATTTAGACGAATGATTTACTTCTAATCATGATTATGGGCAAAAATGCTACAACATTATGTTTCATCTTTTATCTATTTAATCTAAATTTTTGCAACTGTCTGCCCCGCTTTTATTTTCTGTCCATTTCTTACAATGATTTCGCAACTTTCTGGCAGATATAATTCTACCCTCGAGCCAAATCTGATGATTCCTATTTTATCTCCTTTTTTAACAAATTGTCCCTCCTTCACATATGGAACTATTCTTCTGGCAAATATTCCTGCTATCTGGAATAGTTTTATTCTCCCTATGCTGCTATCAATTTCCATTTCCATTCTTTCATTTTTGCTAACATCACCATATGCTGGCTTGTGTTCTCCTTTGTAATGGCAGATTTTCACAATTTTTCCATCATATGGCATGAGGTTAACATGCATATCAAATAAACTCATGAATATTGCAATTTTATGGCCACCTGCATAAATTATCTTTCCATCTGCTGGAGAAACTATACCACTGCCAATACTACGTGGAATGTCTCTGAAAAAGTACAGGAAGAAAAGCTGAATGAAGAGGAAAAATACTGTAAATGGAATGAAAATATGATAAACAAATGAAAGGAAGATGAATAGTAATAGAAAAGGCAACGGAAGGAATGCTATGTGAATACATTTTTTTGCTATCATCTTAGCAGTTTATAAAACACTCTTTCTATTGGTCCCCTTCTTTTTGGCAACTTAAATAAATCCATTATGTTATCGTACAACTCCGGCAGCAATTCAAATACAATGAATGCAAGCACAATTAAAGCGATCAAAGAGCCTATTTTGCCAATAACATTGTGCATTAAATAAAAGCTTAATCCAAGTTCTTCTGTGCCATATATTACGCCAACATTTCTTATTAAATTGAGAATATAGATTGTTGGAACAGTGTAGAAAAATGCTTTTATCCTTCTGTGTTTATCTGCCTTCAGGGCGGCAAAAACACCTATAAAAACTGCCATTGATTGCAAGCCAGTACATGCCAGAATCAATTGCACACTTTCATGCCCATTAAAATATACTGGCACATGAGTATTTATTCCATAATACACACCTCCAGCTTCAACTGCATATCCCATTGCTCTGAGTATAGCAGCAGTTTGTTCTGCAACTACTTTTATGAGTAATCCAGCCATAAAATCTATTTTTTGGAATACAAAATAAAGCATTCCTGCAAAAAATGTTGCTCCCGCCAAAAATTGCAGACTTTCTATTTCTTCTGCCCTCTTATAGCAGAGATATTCATGATAAGAAATATATGAAAGGAAATATACGCCTACTATACAAAAAACAGCATTTACAATATCTTTATCACCCTTATAATACAAAAATTCTGGCTGAGTGGCCCAGTATAGAGCAAAGATTAGCCATCCCAAAAATAGAATAAGGTGTCTCTTAATGCCTTTATTAAAATATCCTACGCCAATTAAAATAAGTCCTAGGAAAAGGATTGGAATAGTTACCAAATTAAAAATTTCCAAGCTTTCATTAATTATTGTGTAATGGGTTACTACTATTACAATGCTTGGCAATCCAAAAAAGAAGACAGCATGCTTCATAATTCATCTGTTAACTTTTCAATTTTTGTTTTGGCTTCTTCAAGTTTTTCTCTGCAAATCCTGCACAATCTTACGCCCTCTTCAAATTTACTTATTGTTTCTTCCAATGATAACTCTCCTTTTTCAAGCTCATCGACTATTTCCTCGAGTTTTTGCAATGCTTCCTCAAATTTTACTTCTTTTTCTTCTCCTCTATCCTGCATAATGCCTCACCATCCTTTACCACCACTTTTATCTTCTCTCCAATATCAGCATCTTCTACGCTACTAAATAATTTATCATCTCTCACCCTGAAACAAATGCTGTAACCCCTTTCAAGCACTTTATATGGGCTCATCGCCTCCAAACTCCTCTCAATAAAATCAATATCTCTCTGTCTTGCTTCAATATAATTTTTGATGACTCTTTTAAATTCCTCCATCATATTTTCATAACCAATAATCTTATCATATATCAGCTCGAATGGATACATGAATGCTTTTCTCTTCCCTATTCTCTCCATTATCGCCTCATAACTTTCAACTTTTTTCATCACAGCCCTTTCCATTCTCCCAGCAGCATTGTCGAGCCATTCCAAAATTTCCCTTCTATCTGGCACTGCCATCTCTGCGGCTGCAGAAGGTGTTGGTGCTCTTTTATCAGCAACAAAATCTGCTATTGTAAAATCTGTCTCGTGCCCAACGGCAGAGATTATCGGCAGCCTTGATTCAAAAATTGCTCTCGCCACTCTTTCCTCATTAAATGCCCACAAGTCCTCCCAGCTTCCCCCACCTCTACCTATAATTATTAAATCAACATCTTCCCTCTCGTTCAAAGCTTTTATTGCCTTTTCAATCTCTTCTGCCGCTCCTTCGCCCTGCACCCTAACTGGGGCAAGTAAAATTCTTACAGGAAATCTTCTGGAAATGACATTCTGTATGTCTCTTATTGCTGCCCCATCGGGCGATGTAACCACAGCAATTGTAGAGGGTATTCTGGGCAACGGTTTCTTAAATTTTTCATCAAATAGCCCTTCTTTTTGCAACTTTTCCTTTAATTCAAGAAATTTTATGAAAAGCTCGCCAACCCCTCCAACTTTTATATCTCTCACATACAATTGATAATATCCCTTCTTTTCATACACCCTTATATCCCCCTTAACAATGACTTTCATTCCATTTTTTGGTGTGAACTGCAGGCTTGGGCTGAACATCACGCATCTGATGATTGCCGTTTCATCTTTTAAATCAAAATAATAGTTTCCTATCGCTTCCCTAAAATTTGAAATTTCTCCTTCTACCCATATGTTATTTAATTCCTCCCTTTCGACTATTTCCTTTATATAATGGGTGATTTCTCCAACAGTGAATATTTTCCTCAGCATTCTCCCTTTTTAACGAATGGCCCCTTTATAACTTTTGCTTTCATATCCTTTCTTCCTTTTATTATTAATTCTTCGTCAATGCCTCTGTATTTTGTATTTACATATGCCAGCGCTATCCCTTTTTTAAGACATGGTGAGAAATTGCCAGACGTAACAATGCCTACCCTCTTATCATCTTTAAAAACTTCATCGCCATGACGTGGTATGCCAGCATCGATGCATTCAAGAAATGTTATCTTTTCATATTCTTCCTTTTTCTTGAATTCCATTAAAGCATCCTTGCCTATAAAATCATGTTCCCAGTCAATAAGCCATTCTAGGCCGGCTTCTATTGGATTTCTTCCTCCTGCAAATTCATTGCATGCAAGCATGAAACCTTTTTCGAGCCTGAGTGTATCGCGAGCCGCTAAACCAACTGGCATTATTCCGTATTTTTCTCCTCTGCTCAACAACTCTTCAAAAACATTTACTGCAGCTTCAGCAGGGTGAATATACATTTCATAGCCCCTCTCACCAGTATATCCTGTTCTTGATATTATGCACCTTCCGTCAAAATCAATTTTAAAATTTTCTTTGCTTAGTTCTTGGCAACCAAAAAATTTCAGGGTATCGAGATTAAAATTTAAAATTTCTTGCAATGTTTCCTTTGACAATGGACCCTGCACAGCTAAAATTGAAAATTCATCGCTGACATCTTCTATTTCTATGCTATCTTCGACATTTTTTTCCATCCATGCTGCAATTTTTTCGTGCATACCAGAATTTGGAATGAAAAAATATTCATCTTTGCCAACGTGCAAAAAAACTTCGTCATCTATTATATCCCCATTTTCATTTAAAAGTACGGTATACTGTCCCATTCCTTCCTTTATTTTGCTTGCATTTTCAACGGTTATTTTGCTTATGAAATTTTCTGCATCTTTGCCCCTAACAAAAATATTTCCCATATGACTTACGTCAAATAAACCAACTTTATGACGAACATTCAAATGTTCCTCCTGCACAGATTTATAACGCAATGGCATCTCATAACCCATGAAATTTGTAAAAGTTGCCCCCAATTCCTTATGCAATTCATATAAAGCGGTTTTCATGAGCAGAAAATGCTCAAAAGCTTAAGAATGTTTTTGTGAGGAGAACTTTAGAAAAATGCTTTTGCCCCTTCCCAAACAATTTTAAATAATCGTTGTTTTTGCTTTAGTATGGCATTACCAGATGTGCAGTCATGGAAACCAAATGCAACGTTTAAACTAACAAGGGTAGGCATAAAAGGCATAAAAAAGCCAGTATGCATAGAAAGAAACGGAAGGATAGTGAATTTAATTCCAGCAATGGATCTATTTGTCGATTTACCAGCCAGCAGAAAAGGCAGCGATTTATCAAGAAATGCAGAAATTATCGAAGAAATTGTTGATGAATCAACAAGACAACCTTCTCCAAGCCTAGAGGATTTGTGTGAAAGGATAGCCGAAAAATTGTTGCTTAGGCACGAATATGCAAGTTGTGCAGAAGTTATTGCAACATCAGAATATTTTCTGGAGAGAGTCACACCTGCTGGAAAAAAGACAGTTGAACCATACAAAATAATGGCAAGAGCAATTAAAGAAAGAGAAGGAAAAACAAGGAAATTCATTGGTGTGGAGGTTACAGGGATGACCGCCTGTCCATGCGCCATGGAGAACATAAAGAAAACATACAACGAAAGATATACGCACAATCAGCGGAATGTTGCAACTCTCATTATTGAGAATGATGGCAGCATAGATGCAGATGACTTGATAGATATAGCTGAAAAGGCAATGAGCAGCCCAACATATGAAATTTTAAAAAGAATGGATGAGATGGAAGTCGTTAAGAGAGCGCATGAAAATCCAAAATTTGTTGAGGATGTTGTGAGAGACATGCTAAAGCAAATTCTGGAAAGATATCCTGATTTGCCTGATTATATCATGGTTATTGCAAGAAGTGAAAGTCTGGAATCAATACATAAACACAATGCATATGCTGAAAGAATAACAACCGTGGGGGAATTGAGGAAATAATTTTTATATTGCATGGTATTCAAAATTCAATGCTCGCAGAATGCAATGAACATGGCTATTATAGGGGCAGGGTATGCCCTGTGTGCAAAAAAGAGGGAAAATTTTTGATGGATGATAGAGAAATAAAGAAGTTAAGCAGCATCCTTATTGGCATTCTACGCCATTTTCCGCAGCAGTTTAATATAAAGCTTGATCCTCATGGATGGGCAAATATTGATGAAGTATGCGAGGCAATTAAAAATAAAATAGACAGATTTTACTGGATTAGAAAAAAACATGTGGTCGCTCTGGCCTTAACAGACGAAAAAGGAAGATATCAGCTTAAGGAAGGAAAAATAAGAGCGACATATGCACATACAATTGAAGTGGATCTATCAGATTTGCCAGAAGCGGACGTAGATACTTTATATTATCCTGTTACAGAAGAGGAATTAGAGATTGTTTTAGAGCAGGGTTTGCTTCCAACAGATAGAAATAAGGTGCATTTGAGTGGGAGTGTTGAAAAAGCTGTGGAGGCAGGAAAAACAAGGGTCGAGAACCCTGTTATACTTAAAATAGATGCCAAAAAAGCAATGAAAGATGGAGTAGATATAAGAAAAGCTGGAAAGGAAGTTTATATTGCTGATCAAATTGATGCAAAATATATTAGCATACTGGAATCAAGCGAGGCATCAGATCAAGAGTGAAATATGGTATGTGTATATACCACATTATTATAATGTGACACAAAATGGGTTTTGGAGCGGGAAGAATCCATTTACTCCAGTAATTTCTCATGAAAATATTTGGCAAAGAATTTTCTAGGAAAGTGTCCCTCTCATTTCCAATAAAATTGTTATTGACAATGACATTTATGAATGCTTCCTCAAAATATACTCCATTTTCATTCTTGATTATGTTATTCCTAAATATCCTACTATTTTTGCTGCTGTATAGATGAATGGCGAACGAATTTCCCATAAACATGTTTTTCTCTATCATATTTTCGACTGTTTTTTCCAGATAAATAGCTCGTCCATTATATGAAAAATTGTTATTTCTTACTACTATTTTACTGCAGTTGAATGCCCGGAAAGATATATCATTTGATAAAAATATGTTGTTATCAAGGAAAATATACTGGGAATTCATAACATCGACAGCAATGAATGCATTAGAAAAAGAGCAATTAGAGATTTTGATATTTTCAGAGAAAGCAATCTGGACATGACGCTCAGCAAAATGAAAATCTATATCATATATCTTGCAATCACTGCAATTTGCAAGTATTAGCTGAGTTGCATCATTACCATCGATTGCCAAATTTTTCTCATCTCTATAATATAAAATTTTGCTATTCTTTACTCTATTATTTTCAATTATATGTGTATTCCAGTTCCTTATGTTCCCAAAAATAAAAATTCCTTTTTCAAAGGAGTTGTTAACTACATGAATGGCCATAGCATATAACAGATTTAACCTGCCAATGCTGTTATTAAAAACATATACATTTTCTGAGTTCATTATGTCAAAATTTTCAACGACATTATTCATCACCATATTTTCCTCTGAGTATTCCATGCTTATTCCAGATAAGTTGTTATAGGAAATGGTATTATTGGCAGAAGAAAGAGAATAGAACGCCAGAAAGGAACTGTCTACATCATTATTTTTTATTTCGTTTTTATCTGATGCATAGAGATATATGCCATATGTTGAAGTTTTTATTTCATTTCTTTCAATTATGCAAAAAGTTGTATTTTCCATGTAAATGCCGGTTTCTGCAACTATTTCGCTATTTTTTATGGTTATATTGCCGCAGTTGAAAATCTGGATGGCATTTCCTTTCTGTTGAAAAATAACAAAATTTTGTAATGTGCAGGGTGAAGTAAAATAAAAGGCGTAACTCTGCTGCCCCATTACTTTTGGCAAAATTCCTTTTTCTTCTATGCCAATAAAATGTAATTTTTTATCTACAAAAACGCTTTCATTGTAATAGCCTCCATATACATAGATTGTATCGCCGTCCTCTGCTGCATTTACAGCGTCCTGGATGGATGTATAATCGGCTGTTCCGTCATCATTTACTGTTATAATACCTGCTTCAACAAAATGCACGGGAATGAACACGCTGAATGCCACAATAAATGCCGCAGCCAGCGCCAGCTTCATATGATGTAAATATCCAAAATTATAAAATTATTTTTCATGCTGAGTAAAATATATCGAAAGTAAATTATGCTATGATAAAATATGGATTTGAATGAACCAGGGTTTAATCAAAAAAGCCATGAGCATAGTAAAAGCAATATTTCCCGATAAAAAGGTGCTGATGATTTTTTTTCTTTCGCTTTTCATTTTAATTTCAATATTTTCCGTTGGTTTTTATTTAAATGATGAGATGGAGCAGGCAACATGCTTCTATAATTTTTTGCATGGATATTTAACTATAGAAGAAGTGCCAAAACATTATTATGTTTCATCTGGCGGGATGTATATCGCGCCAAGATATGTGGAATATGGAGGGCATAAATATGTTGCTGCCTCGCATGGAATGTCTGTCTTTTCTGTTCCTTTTTATTATTTTCTTCTAGCCACGGATTTTGTTATTGGAGTGGAAATATTTTTTATCATTTTATGGAGTTTTTTACTAGCTGCCATAATATACTTTTCATCTGAATATGTGGTTAAATATTTTTGGCCAGAAAAACAGAAAAGGAAGCGAGTAATACAAATTGCAGGAATAATTGCATCGTTGATTTTACTCATTATAAATTTCTTGTTGATGAAACCGCTGAGTTTTGAGAAATGGGGGCCCCCTCTTTCGATGCAGTTTATGAGTATAGTTTTTGTATCACTGGCATTGAGTATTCTGTTCAGATTTTTACGCAGATATTTTAATGAGAGAGTTGCTTTATTTGGTGTTTTTCTTTTATTAGTTTCATCGCCTGTTGCCTTCTGGGCAATGGGTCAAAAATATCATGGGCTGAATTTTTCCCTACTTATATTTTCACTTGCAACATTTTATTATGGCAGGATAAAAAATATTGAAAAATATCACTATGCAAGCTATGTATTTGCTTCATTAGCAGTATGGGTTCAACTATTCTCAGGAGTTGTGATTCTTCTTTCTCTCCTGCTTGTTGATATTCTGACAATAAAGAAAAAAAGAGCAATAAATATTCTGAAAATTGTTGTTGTGGTTTTGGTCTCTCTAACTCCATACTTTGCCGAAAATTATGCAATATATGATAACCCCTTATATCCTGGCTATATTGCAAAAGGGAATAAAAATGTAATACCTCCTCAACCTCCAGAGATAGATATAATCTCACCATCCAATGGAGAATGTGTCACAGGAGTTGTTAAAATTCATTATAATGTTAGTGAGAATGCTGAGGAATCGATGATAGAATATAAAAACGCAACGGGCGATGGGTGGATTGAAATAAATAGAAGTAAAGGGAAAGAAGTTATATTTTTCTGGAATGTTTCTTCCTTGGAGGAGGGTGTGAAAGTATTGAGGATAAAAGCATGGAATTGGAGAGGAGATGTTACAGAAAAAAATGTGAGTGTCATTGTTGATAATACCCCGCCATCCATCAAAATATTTTCTCCTCAGAATGAAAGCGTAGTGGCTGGAGAGTGTATTATTTGGCCTTCAGTATCAGAGGATACTGCCTATGTTATATATCAGTATTCTATAGATGGAAAAAAATGGAAATATCTAGGAAATGACACAACTCCATATGATGGCTTTTTATGGAATACTTCTGATTTGCAGGGTGGTTACTTGTTAAAGGCAACCGCTTATGATGCTGTTGGTTTTAACAATTCCACCGTCATAAAGCTAATGATAGACAATACGGGAAAAAATCTTGTTTTGAGGCGTCCTCAAGATGGAGAGTTTGTCGGTGGGGAATATCTCTTATATAGCGTTGTTCCACCAGGTACAACGCATATTACATATGAATACTTAACAGAGGAGGGCTGGAAAAAGCTGGGGGTGGACAATACACCTCATACACCTTTTATCTGGAATACCTCTGGAATTGCTTATGAAAATATGATAGTGAAAGCAACAGCATATAGTGGAGATTCTGTCATTGGGGTTGATATAAATAAAAATGTAACCGTCGACAACAGAAAGCCGGTCATAAAAATTGTTGAGCCCTTGTATGAAGAAAAAGTGGAATCTTTTGTGATGCTGGAATATAACACAAGTGATAATGTGGCATTTGTGGAAGTGGATTATTCAAAAGACAATAAAACATGGCAAACAGCAGGCATAACTCTTTCTGCTTCTTATTTTCTATTGCCTGTGGAAAACTTTAGTGGTGAATTATTTCTCAAGGCAATTGCATTCACAAACACTGGATTGCAAAGTTATGATCATATAACAGTGTATGTGGTAAGGGAGAAGAAGATAACATTTTTTGAGAAATTTGTTTTCATCATAAATTCGGTGCAGGTAGGATGGAATATGCTAAAGGATGTGAGTGCTATAGGAAAAATAAACGAAGTTCCTATCAATTTGTATAAATCTTTTTTTAATGCAAAGGGAACAGATAGCTCTTTTGCATTTTTCATTTTTGTACCTTTCCTCTTCCTTTCATTTTTCTCTCCTCTGGCATATCTAAAGAGAAAACAAAAGTTTGGTGTAATAGATGGTCTTATGTTATCATATATCCTCCTTCAGTTATTTTTCTTTGTGAATATGTCAACTCATCAGGGGGGAGGCTATGATGTGCGATTTTATTTGCCTTTGCATATTCCATTTCTTTATTTCAGCATAGTGGCAACAAAAGAATTGATTACAAAAAAATTCTGGGATATAATAAAGGCATATCTTGCATCTCTCCTCATTCTATTTCCCACACTTACCTGGACGATTTGTTTGATGGGATACAAAGGATCATACTATTTAATAAAATTTGATAGGATATTAGGAAGAGCCATATTGATTTCTCTTGCAATTTCTTTCATTTTATGGATTCTTTCAAAAGAAAGAATATTTTTAAGAAAAATTAAAAGAAGGTACGCAGAAACTTTTGATAAGATTTTTGCTGCGTTTATAGGATTAAGCATATTTTTTGGAACATGGATTCTCATCCTCATAACTATTATATATTCAAGAGGACTGCCAGCAGATTACACAGAAAGTGGCACTGGCTTTTCTATGATAATTCCTTTAATTAAATCTTTGCAGGATGTTTTGCAGAGTATATTCAGATATACTTATATATAAGTATAATATATACAAATATGGCTACTACTATAAGAGTAAGCAAAGAATTACTTCAAGAGTTGGAAAGGCTAAAAAAGGAAACAATGACCAAATCTTATGAGGAAGTAATAAAAAAATTGATAAGAGAGGCAAAGAGGTTGAAAAAAAGCCATTTTGGGAGCTTGCCGAAACTCAAGGAATTCAGGAGGGAAGAAATTGACCGTTTTGATTGATTCATGGGCTTGGATAGAGTATTTTAAAGGTAGTAAATCTGGAGAGAAAGCGAAGAAATATATAGAGAATGACGAGATAGCAATAATATCTGCTATAAATATTGCAGAGGTTTACAGATGGATATTAAAATTTTATAGTGAAAAAGTTGCAGAAGAAAAAATAGAGGTAATGAAAGAGAGATGTTTCATTATTCCAGTAGATGAAGATATTGCGATAACGGCTGCAAAAATAAAGCATAGGGAAAAAATGGGATTAGGAGATGCAATCATATATGCAACAGCAAAAAAAGAAAATGCCATCATTATAACTGGAGATCCTGATTTTAAAGAAAAAGATGATGTAATATTCATTGGGTGAAAAATAAAAGTAAGGAATCGAATTAGAAAAATTGCCAGAAGAATTGAGGGTGGCAAATCATAGATTATATAAAATTTTTAAAGGAAAAATAAGAGGCAAAATAACAAGCATTATCAATATTTATTGAAAAACAAAATATAACTAAAATTAAGAAAGTTTAACCATATCTGAAAAAATTGAAAAGAAGGCTTTTGGTTAAGCGACGAGTTATATAATTAAAATTCTTAAAGAGGTCAAGAAATAAATATCAAAATATCTCAAAAAACAAGAAAGAATAACAAGAGGCTAAACAGCATAAAAATACATGTCCATTAATTGAGTGAAAATAATGCCAAAATAAGAGCCAAGAATTAATAGGTTTAATATCAATTTATTTTCGTTCCTAATACGAAAAGATCCTATGCATTTATATAGGGAGGGTATGGGGATGAAAGCATATCCCAGCAATAAAAACGGCACTGTATTTCTTATGAATACGTACAAAAGAGGTTTAGTATTGGCAGCCTCTGTATAACCAGCTATGAACCCATCTAAATACACCTTAAGATAAACAAAAATTGGCGCT